>CXWL01002390.1_pt1 | contig 156379 bp, 148 predicted proteins | sample 590931 | NCBI WGS metagenome assembly CXWL01 (sample SAMEA3498368, study PRJEB10139) | groundwater metagenome | biome: water well; material: biofilm material | place: Germany | collected 2015-04-27
GAGCAACGTGCGAAAGTTGATGTCTTCGCCGAGCACGATTCCTTCCACCTGGAAGAAATCGGTGGCATGGGTCGCATCGACTTGATCGTAGCGAAAACAGCGGGCGATGGAAAAGTATTTTCCCGGCACGGCCGGTTGTGTCGCCAATGTATGGGCCGATACTGCTGTTCCCTGGCTCCGCAAGACCAACCGCCGCGCTCGCTCTGCATCGAAGGGATAGTTCCAACCGGTCGAGCCGGTTTCACCGCCATTCCGGTGCGCTTGAGCAACCTGGGATAAGAACGGTTCTTCAATCGACGAGGCATGGGCCGGTTCTTTGACGAAGTAGACGTCATGAATGTCACGCGCCGGATGGAACTGCGGCATGAAGAGGGCGTCCATGTTCCAGAATTCAGTCTCCACGAGCGAACCCCGCATTTCCTGGAACCCCATACTCACGAGTTTTGTCTTGACCGTATCGAGAAATTCGCGATACGGATGCCGTTTGCCCGTGGCAATCCGAGGCGCGCGGAGACTGATCGTATATTTACGGAAGCGCTTCGTTTTCCAGTTTCCATCTTTCAACAATTCGGGTGTCAGTTGAGAGACTTCTTCCAGGGCCTTCAGCCGAGAGAGCTGTTGCGTGGCCTCGACGCCGGACTCGGAAAGCTTGAGAGCCCTGGTCACCCGATCGTCGATACGGAACGGTTCCCGCGCATTTCCGCGCTTGACAGCGTGATCCTGAATGATCTGCCGTTGTGATTCGGAAAATGCCCGCAGTTCACGAGGCGCGCCATGGAGCTGTTGCAGCAACCCCCGCATCGCTTCAGCTGTCTGGCTCGGTCTACCGGTCGATTCGATACAACCGCCTTGAATGATGAGGAGCGCGCCTTCTTTTTTGAGTTTTCCAATCGCCCCGCTCACTTCGGTCGGTTCCAGCCCCTCCCGAGTTTGAACGTCTTGAATGGTCAGGCGCTTGCCGGTTTTACTCGCGTCGCGAGCAACGGATAGCACCCGTTCGATCGGTGAATATTTTTCAAAATACAGTTCACCGAGTTTGGTGAGAGAGACGATCGGCGTTGCGGTTTCCGTGTCCACCGCGAGCAAGGACTTGGCGAGCAACCATTCTACCGCCATGCTGAGCTGCGAGGGCTCTAACCCAGTGGACTGGACGAGCTGCTCTGTCTGGAGGATAGCGGAGCGATCCCCTCCAAATGTCGAGAGGACTTTGACTTCGAGAGGATGGAGGCTGTCGATGAGGGAAGATATGTCCACCCGACAAGCCTATCGGTGAGAAGAGACGCGTTGTGGCTTCGTGGAAGAAGGGCGACCGGCTGCGCGCATTGCGGTAATGGTCGCGGCATAGTCACGACTGGAGAAAATAGCCGACCCAGCGACCAAGACATCGGCTCCCGCAGCCAGGACCTCAGACGCATTGTCGATTTTGACGCCACCGTCCACCTCGAGCAATGCATGGCTTCCGATCCGATCGATCATGGCGCGAGCGGATGCGGTCTTCTGCAAACAGGACGCGATAAACGTCTGACCGCCGAAGCCAGGATTGACGGACATGATCAGGACCAAATCGACATCGGGGAGGATTTCTTCGATCGTACTGAGTGAGGTGGCGGGGTTCAGAGTCACCCCGGCCTTGACGTCGTGCTCTTTGATCAATTGCACTGTTCGGTGGAGATGCGGACAGGCCTCGACATGCACGGTGAGGTAGTCCGCTCCTGCCTCGGCAAACTCGGCGATAAAAGCGTCGGCGTTCGTGATCATAAGATGGACGTCGAGCGGGAGTTTGGTGACTTTTCTGAGGGCTGCGACTATAGGCGGACCGATGGTTAAATTCGGGACGAAATGCCCATCCATGACATCGATGTGGAGAAGATCTGCTCCTGCCCGTTCTACGGCTCCCACTTCTTCGGCCAACCTGGCGAAGTCGGCGGCTAAAATTGAGGGTGCAATAAGAACGTTGCGGGCCATGATCATCTCTTCCTTAGCCGTGCAGCGTAAAATCCGTCCATCGAGAATCGGTTACCGATTGTCGAGAGAGCGCCTTGTCCCGTGACGAACTCTTGCGCCGCAGTCGGGAGCCAGGATGCGACAGACTCACGCTGGAATTCAGCATGGACACGACAGAATCTTTCGATGACGTCTTCGTTTTCTTCCGGCTCGGTCGAGCACGTACTATAGACCAGCACCCCGCCGGGCCGCAAGCACGGGGCGACTGCCTCGAGGATCTGACATTGAAGCGCCTGATGTCGAGAGAGCGCCTGCGCACCTTTTCGCCACTTGGCTTCCGGATGTCGACGTAATACACCGAGTCCGCTGCAGGGCGCATCCACCAAAATGCGATCGACGGACGATCTACCTACGTTGACCTTCTTTACAAAGGGAGGTCTTGCCGACTCGATCATGGGAACCCATTCGCGCGGTTGTCGTATATCACCGATGATGGGCACGACAATCTGAACCCCGAGTCGGCGGCAATTGCTTCGCAGGAGATCCAGACGGGCCTCCTTCCGATCGACGGCATAGATAGTCCCCTTATTCCGCATCAGATCGGCCATATGAGTCGATTTCCCTCCCGGCGCCGCACAAGCATCAAGTACGGTGTCGCCGGGTTGAAGATCGAGCAATGGGGGAATCAATTGCGCTGCTTCGTCTTCGACGTAAAATGCGCCCTCGTGAAATCCAGGAAGTGATGGCACAAGGCCGCCTTGTCCGATCAGAATACCAAATGGACTCACGCTGGTCGGCTTGGCCACCGTACCTGCCTGTAGAAAGGTTTCGAGAAGCGCGTTCCTGGTCGTGATCAGCTGATTCACTCGAAGCGTCAATGGGGGCGCGGCACTGACACTCTCGCAGGCAAGTTCCGCTGAAGCCAGACCCAAGCGCTCTACCCATCGCTGGCTGAGCCAGTTTGGAATCGAGTGCCGTATGGCGAGGGCATGCGCAGCGTCATGATCCATGCTGGGCCAGGGCTGAGGCGGATGGCGCAAGAACGCGCGTAACACCGCATTAACGAATCCGCTCCAGTCTCTGCCAAGTCTACTTGTAAAGGCCCTGGCCAGATTGACTGATTCGTTGACTGCGGCGGACTGCGGAATGCGATCGAGAAATAAGAGTTGGTAGGCGCCAAGCCTGAGCACCATCTGCACGGCGACGGGAAGGCGAAGCAACGGCTTGTCTAGAGCCGGACCGAGCCGCCAATCGATGGTCGCAAGACGTCGCAAGACACCATAGGTAAGCTCCACTGTGAGGGCTCGTTCTCTGCCGTCAAAGGAGGATTGCGCGAGCGCGCGCTCTAACAAGACATCGACCCCTTCCTCGCTGTCGAATGACTCCACCAACAACGAAAGAGCGATCGTGCGCGCTGATGGTGCGATCTGGGCAGAAAATAATGAACGGGAGGCCATGCGAAACTCACAGGACAAAGACGCTTCAGTTGTGCGATGAACAGCCTGATGTTAGGAAAGAGCTGGTTTGCCCAACTGAGATCCAACAGCAATGGGATGGCCGGTTAAGTATTGGGATACGGCCATGCGACGGCTATTAGCCGGCTGTAATTCCATCACGGAAAGGATTCCCGCTCCAGTGGCGACATGAATCGCCTCGCGTGTGACGGCGACAATCATTCCCGGAGGCTTTGTGACTTGCCCTGGAAGCGCCAGGGCGCGCCAGATGGTCCAGATGTTACCTTCCGCAACGGTTGTGTAGGCCCCAGGCCACGGAGAGAGGCCACGGATTCGGTTTGCGAGAGCAGTGGCCGGCAAGGTCCAATCGATTGCGCCATCTTCTTTTTTCAGCAGCGGGGCCGAGGTCGCCAATGAAGAATCTTGCTGCCGCGGCACAAGAGTGCCGGCTTTGAGTTGAGCGATCGTCTCAACCAACAGTCTGCCTCCGAGCTCGGCCAAGCGTGTCGAGAGGGTACTGGCGGTATCGTCCGGTGTAATGGAGATCGCCTCTTGAAGCAAGATCGCACCCGTATCCATCCCTTCATCCATCAGCATGGTGGTAATTCCTGTTTCCGTTTCCCCATTGATAATGGCCCATTGAATCGGACCAGCGCCGCGATATTTCGGAAGAAGGGAACCATGTACATTGATACAGCCGCTGGGGGGAAGCACAAGAACGGGTGGCGGCAAGATGCGTCCGAATGCCGCGACCGCAATGATATCCGGTTTCCACTCAACGAGAGCATGAAGAAACTCAGGATCCTTCATCTTGAGCGGTTGCAGGAGAGGGATCTTTTCTCGCTGAGCCACGAGTTTTACCGGCGACGGTATGAGGATGTGCCCGCGTCCTTTGGGGCGATCAGGCTGAGTGACAACGCCGACAACGGAATCACCTGACCGCAACAAGGCCTCGAGCGAGGTCGAGGCAAAATCTGGTGTGCCCATAAATACAAGTCGCATGGTATCGCTTTAGCATTGCAAGTGATCGAAAGCAACTGTGCCGCATGGAGGTTGGCTTGACTTGCCGTTCAGCGCTTTGTTAGCATCGCCCCGCGGGGTGGAGCAGCCCGGTAGCTCGTTGGGCTCATAACCCAAAGGTCGAAGGTTCAAATCCTTCCCCCGCAACCAACCGGGCGATTCGAACTAATCCCTCGCTCGGAAATCTCNNCGAGGAGATGCGATGCATTTCGTCCGTATCGGCAAGAAGGCCTTGAATCTCGACAGTGTGAGCTACTGTGAGGCGCAGATTTGGCAGGACGAGATGTCGCTCAAGGTCTATTTCTCAGGGTCTGCTAACAATACGCCGCTGGTATTCGCCGAAGACGACGCCAAAGTACTATGGAAGTACCTCGAGTACGTCGCTGAAAAGCCTGTCTAACGTCCCACTCCCCGAACTCTTCGATTGTACGGTTCGCCACTCGCACCTCGTGTTTTCGCCCCCGCAGACGTGCAGATCCCCTACTACGAGTCATATTTTCAGAAGATCAGCAAGACACGCAGGCGCTCGATTAATACGGTTTGCCTACATGCATAGAAGGGGCAGCAAGTATGGCCGGCATGAGCCAGCCGTCCTTTTTGTATCCACGATAGTAGACGAGCACTTTTTTTACATAATCCTGTGTTTCCTTGTAAGGTGGGATTTGCCCATATCGATCCACCTTGCGCTCTCCAGCGTTATAGGCAGCCAAGGCTAACCGGGTGTTGCCATGGAATCGATCGAGGAGATATCGGAGATGCTTCGCTCCACCGGTAATGTTTTCGCTCGCATCATAGAGGTTTCGGACGCCATGCCGAATGGCAGTTTCCGGCACCAGCTGCATAAGTCCTACCGCCCCAGCCTTTGAAATTACCGTTGGGTTAAAGGAAGACTCAGCCTTTATGACCGCAAGGAGCAAGGCTGGTTGAACACGGTACTGCTGAGATGCACGGATGACGGCCTGCTCGAGCTCTAGGTTCGTCACACCACTGTGATATCGGGCTTTGTTGCGAACTACCGAGACGGAGCTACCTGTCGATACATCCTCTGCGTGCACACGCTCTGCAGGACCGATGTATTTATGGCCCGTCACATCAGCATGAACGGAGGGAATCCAGATTGCTGTCAGTATAAAAAAAGCGCAAATTGAATATACGGAGGAGCCGGTGCGAGCAAACATTCGGAGTCCCAAGTCAGCGTGATACGGTTTGCTGTGACGATCGACTCCGTTCATTTCCTCCCCTATCTATGAAACGTGTGTAACCTTGTGGCAGATGCTTCTGTTGTTCAGAGCTAACTCCTGACAATAGATCTATCAGGGCAGGTTCTGTGCCTTCTGGTGTGGAAGAGAAATTGGTTGATTATCTAAGCAGTACAATGACTTGCAGTTCTCTATGACCCCAACTTTGGTGGGGGATTTGATTGGAGGCTTCCCTTGTTTTAGCTCCCTTTGCCGCATTTTGCGGCTCGTCGGAGGAAAACCAGGATCTCCCATCACGATTGTGCCAGATTCCTCGAACGAGGGGTGCCCTCGCGTGCCGAAGGAGGCTGTGGTACTCTGTGCCCTCCTAATCGTCTGAGCGAGGAGGAGTTCAAAGCCATGGCGAAGCTTCGGTACTGCGAACGAATCGACACACAGTTTCCCGTTGTATTTGCCGGCGAGGCCTATGTGGGGGAGGGGACTGTGCTCAACGTATCTGTCCCTGGTTGCGCTGTCTACAGCCGGAAACGAGTACAACCAGGTTCGTATCTCGAGATGAGAATGCTCGTCCCTAACACTGCACCTCCCCTCCGGGTCGGATTAGCCAAAGTACGTTGGTGCGAGGGGCGACGGTTTGGTGTCGAATTTATTCAGATGCCTGGAGAAGACCAAGTTCGTTTAGGCCGTCTCGTGAAAAATGAGGTCCCGCTGGCGCTAACGCCATGATCCAGCCAGGGCAAGGGGCACTTTCTGATATGATTGATTACGTTACCAAAAATAAGGAGGAGAGCGCATGACGAGAGGTCTCGCACTCTTCATGATACTACTCCTAGCAGGCTGCGCTGAATCCTACACCGTATTTCATAGCCAGACCGGCAATCCGATTTTACTGATTCGCCGCGCGTACACCTATGAAGGCTGTCTCTCCACCATGCGAGAGGAAGCCGTTCAACTTGGTGTTTCGTTCAGCACGGTCCAGGTGAAAGGTTCTTGGCAAGGCCGGTCCCTTCTCTGGCCCTTGGAGCCAGGGTATGCCTGCGAAGGAGCGATCGGCTCCGAACGTCTCCCACGGGGAATCTACCCGAAGGTTCCTCCCCTATCGCCGCACGGATAGTCACAGCCTGCTTTCTTTCTGCTCGCCGCATAATCATCGCATGCCGTATAGTCCTCAGAATATTTTTGTCTCCCTCTCAAGGGATCTGTTGACAATACCACTGCTGGCGCAGTATTAATCGAGCAATACCACCAGATGTACCTATTAGATACCTTCTTTTGGGTCTGCTCCGCGTTTCTGGCCAAAAACATTTTGAGAATCATAAGAAAGGAGGTGACTTGAGTTGGTCTCGCCGGGTTATTCGTAGTTCCAAGGCCGGTAACAGAAGCCTCAACGGGACTCCGGGAAAAACGTCATCGCCTTCACCGATCAGTAATAAAATGCCTAACAAGGAGTTGTAATGGAAGACCTGGTTATCGAAGAAGAAGGTGCCTCATCAGCATTGAAAATTACGCTTGGCGATTTTCTCGTCTTTATCAATTGGATGAATCAAACTGAAAAATCCCTCGATCGTGCTGAAGCGTTACCGTCTCTCCCGGATCTGGACTCAGGAAAGGTCAAGGGTTGGATTCAGCTCGTACAGCGCCTTGAGGAGCGTTTCCGCCGGAGCGAAGAAAAGAAAGTGGCTCTTGAAGCGAATGTGATTGCACAGGAAGCACAGTTGGGACAACTCTTGTCGCACTTACACTCGAACATCGCCTCACTCTATGACAACCTCGGACAGTCGCAAAAAGCTGAAGAGGTTCGTCGGCGAGCTGAAGCGCTACATGTAGGCTAAACCTGGCGGCTGTGTATCCAGATTGTCCGCTGCGGATTCTCTGACCACCCTAGGTAGGGCTCTCGTTGTCTTGCAATCGCCTACAAAGGGTGGTCACGGTTTTCATCGGGGGCATGCTATTGCGGCTACTCTCTCGTCATATGTGTACGTGGCGAGTGCCGCCTTTTAGTTTCACGTCTTTCTCTCGCCCTATCCTCGCATTTTCTTTATCCTCCCTTGTCTCTTGGCTATATTTATGTTCTCATAGCCGTCGACACTGCCAGAGATAGCGGGGCTGTCGGTAGAAGGCAGAATCGGCTTCGAAGGGTTCGCAGGAAACGAGGGTGTCAGATGATCAAAGTCCTTCTTGTCGAAGACAATGACATCGACGCTGATCTCACTCAGGATCTTCTCTCTGAGTGGAGCATGGAGGAGTTCCAGATTACCCGTGCGAAGACATTGGCGGAGGGATTTGCGTTCCTCAGTCATGACCGGTTTGACGCGGTGCTCTTAGACCTGTCTCTTCCGGACGCATTCGGTCTTCCGACGGTCAGGCAAGTCCATGCAATGAATCCAACCGTCCCTGTTGTCGTTCTGAGCGGGGTAGCCGATCAGAGCCTGGCTCTTCAAGCGGTGCAACAGGGGGCTCAGGATTATCTTGTCAAGGGCCAGGGTCATCCCGAGCTACTAGCTCGATCTATCCGTTATGCCATCGAGCGTAAACGAGCTGAAGAGCACCTGACGTACCTTGCGCAGTACGATCACTTGACGGGACTGGTCAATCGTAGTCTCTTTCGTGATCGACTGATTCAAGCGATGGCTCGAAGCAAGCGCATGAATCAACAGATCGGTCTCATGCTCCTCGACCTCGATCGATTCAAAGCGGTGAACGATACCTTTGGTCACGACATGGGTGACGAACTACTCAAATCCGTGGCCGAGCGACTCAAAGCCTGTGTGCGGGAAGTCGATACTGTGGCGCGAATGGGAGGGGATGAGTTTACAATCATTCTAGAAGGGGTCTCTTCCGAGCAGAACATCCTCGTGGTGGCAAAACGTATCACTGAATCTATTGCGACACCGTTCGAGCTCAAAGGGCACCAGATCTCCATCGGCATCAGCATAGGAATTACAATCTATCCTCACGATGATCATCCTGTCGATGAGCTACTAAAGCATGCCGACTTGGCCATGTATCGAGCGAAACAACAAGGCGGCAGCGCATTTCACCTTCACGAAATATCAGGGACGCATTCGGCAGAACTCCTCCCGTAACGAACGTCGATTGCTGACGCTGTAACGTCAAGACCCGTGTTGACTGCTACTCCTCCCGGCTTCGCCCCGTAACATTCAGCACAGTGACTCCGAGAACGCCGATGTTTTGACGACCAGCGTCGTTACCGGCCGATATCGCCTAGCGGTTGGTCTGTGACAATCAAGGCTCCACGAGGATTGGGGGCAAGAATGTTCGAGGCGCCGAGTTCCGCCGGACCTGGGGTAGGATGGCAGTCAGGGGTGATGACCATCCCCCAGTGCTGATTATCGCTGCATCTATTGTCGACGAGGAGTGCCTCCGCGTGATGAAAGAGAAGAATCCCGCTGAGCATATTCTCTCGGCATCGGTTCCTGACGAGCTCAGGATGGCTTCCAGGATCTCGCACCGCAATACCGAAATGATGATTGCCGCAGCAAACATTGTCGGCGATCCTTGGCTGTGCGCCGGCAAAGACAAAAATCCCTGATTCCCGATTGCTACAGACTTCGTTCTCGATAAATGTCGGCCGCGATTGCGGGCCATAAATGACCACGCCGGACAGAATACCCTCCGTGGCACGGCACTGTGTAACAGTACAAGAGGAGTCGAGCAGGTTCATCGCGGAATGCTGGTCGCTTCCAACATATCGAAACGTGATGCCGGAGATGCGGCCGCCAGGGACCTGCTGGAGATAGAGAGGCCCCCCACGCCGGGAAAAAATCTGCACATCGTCTCGATTGGCTCCTATCAAATGAATTGGTCGTCCCGTGATAAAAATCTTATCTTCGTAGATTCCAGGGCGAACAAAGACTTGGTCGTGCTCTCCCGCATCGAGTAGTGCCGCACTGGGTCTTGGATAGGAATCGCCGTCATTCGCGTCGACGATCAGAGTCTTTCCGCCGAATGGATTCGCCGGCGGATCGTCATCATATTTAGTTTTCATCACGACATTACTTCTCACGCGCTGTCATTGTGCTTATCAAGAGACATTGCCCCAACGAATCGAATCGCATTATTTCGGCCACAATCACGCAAGTCAAGTTCCCTGTGAATCGTGTATTGAAGCCGCTTTGCTGAGGGGTTGATTCAGTTATGTCGAGCCAGGAGGCTCGCGAACAAATCGTACAAATCTGTCGCACAGGCACAGGCTGTTACTTCTGAATTCCCTGCATCGAATGGAGCCAAGCTCATGGATTCTCATCGGTTTTGCCCAAGCTGTATGGCTGCACAATGGCATGGCGATTGCGTTATGACGAAAGGAGGAACGCTGAGACTTTGCCGAGCGGTATGGAGGAGTACGATGAAGATGCTATCGAGCGTGCTTTCAGGAATGGTCATCGTGTTGTTTTCCCTCAATCTGGCCGTCGCCGCCCCTTCCAATATGCAGGATTCGTCCCGACACCTCTACGATCGAGTGATGGAGGAGTTTAAGCACAGGGATTATGAGGCTGCGCTGGCAGGGTTTCGATTCTTCCTCGAACTCCACGGGCGGTCATCGCTGGCGGCTAACGCGCAATACTGGGTGGGGGAATGTCAGTACCGACTAGGACGCTACAAGGAAGCGCTGAAATCCTTCTATCATGTCGTTTCCTATTACCCCCTCAGTCCGAAACTTTCGGCTTCGACCTTGAAGATCGGACAAACGTATACGAGGATGAAGGATCACGAGAAAGCTCGTATGATGTATGAACGAGTCGTCGATCAATATCCTGAGAGCGCTGAAGCAGAGTTGGCACGGAAAGCCCTCGACGTGGCCCCAGTGCGGGAAGAAGAACCGATCTCTCAACTGACCGGTAACAGCCTTTCCGACTAATCGCCGTAACTCTGAATAGATAGGGGATACGTTAACCCTACGCAGAGTCGTCATTCTTCATCGCTGACTCCAAATAACCGAGCCAGTTGAGGCACCGTATAGGATGTGTGGGGATTCAAAGTGGTCAACGTAATGCCGGCCGCTTGTAGGACAGATTGGATCTCCCGTGTACGAGTGACTTCGTGTGGTTGAGGGGAAGAATCTTCTGCAAGAAGCACAACTTGCTCCGCAGTCTTCGTTCCTGGGTGGACCAACACAAAGTCGAGTTGCTTCAACGCGATTTGTTTCAATACCTGCGATCGAGCCGTTCTTTCCGCCTCAACGCTGACAACAGACCAGAGTGAAACCCTTGCAAAGACGAGGTAGTGGTCTTCTACCGCTAAACGGATGAGATTGTAGAGTAAGAGATCAGTGTCGGTCAGTAATGGTTGGGGGCGCAGTATGACGTTTGGAGGAAGGACAAAGGGCTTTTTCTCGACCGGTCTTTCAGTTGACGAAGCTCTCAGTCGCCAAACCAGGAATGCCAGAAGCGCGATGCCAAGGCCAATGAACAGGCTTTCCATTGTGCCACTACCGATTGGGAAGAGACTCACGCCAGCGAGGTCCGCTCGGGACAATGGTGCCAAGGAGTACGGGATGGTTCGCGCCGGTCACAGACGGGATATTGCCACACTGCCCAGTGACAGTGTGATAGGCCAATAGGGCGAAGGCTACAGCTTCAAACGCCTTACTGTCCCATCCCAGGGCTTCGAATGTGATGACGGGGATCGGCGCGAAGACCGTCGCGAGATAGTTCATGGTCGCACGGTTACGGATGCCACCGCCGCCCACCACCACTTCATCGATCTCGCCGTCGATCCATCGTCGCGCGGTTCCCACCGCTTTGGCCGTCCACATACTGCAGGTTGCCAATAAATCCTCCATCGAGATGTTGCGTTGCTGTTGGGTGGCGATTAGCTCGTCTATGAGATCAGGGCCGAATACCTCACGACCAGTCGATTTTGGCGGCCGCTTAGTCAGAAAGGGATGCGCGAGAAGTTTCCCCAACAATCGTGAATCGACTTGCCCTTTCAAGGCCAGTTTTCCATCACGATCCATTAACGACCGTCCTCCGGTCATACGCGCCATCAGACTGTCCAGCACCATATTGGCTGGCCCTGTGTCGAATGCCTGGACCTTGCTGAGATGTCCCCCTTTTGGCACATAGGTCACGTTACTGATGCCACCGAGATTCACCACCAATCGCGCGCGACGCGCATGTTTCAAGAGCAGCGCATGCGCGACCGGCGCCAGCGGAGCGCCTTGACCACCTGCGGCGATGTCACGTGGGCGAAAATTGGCGACGGTGGTAATTCCCGTTCGTTCGGCAATGACGGCCGGCTCGGCGATCTGGAGAGTGGAACGAATGGCGCCGACTCCCGGCGCATGGATACCATGTGGTAGATGATGCAGGGTTTGGCCATGAGAGCCGATCAATGCGACATCACTCGGTTGCAGATTCGCCTGTCGAATGACGTGTAGCGCGGCGTTCGCAAACCATTCTCCCAGTAGCGCGTTGAGGTGACAGACCTCCGCGACCGTCCCTGAAACTGACGCGGAAAGAATGCGTTGCTGTAGCGAGCGGGGATAGGCCAGCGTGTGCGCGGCGAGCATTCGAGCCTTCAGAGAGCGATCTCGCCCCGTAATGTCAGTAAGTGCCGCATCGACACCATCACCGGATGTTCCGGACATGAGCCCCACGATATGCATGCCTTGCTCCTCCCGTGATCGTCTTTGCAACAGCTGTAGGACCGCTACGCTAATGGAACTACTCAGAGGGGTCAAGCGGCGAAATAGGAGCGCCAGACTCCAGCAATCTACGCAGACCGTTGCGTTGACAACGATAGGACCCGATGTTACCGTCCTCCGCCATGTTGAATGTCCGATCCGTGTTTCTCATCCGGGCCATCTTCGTCAGCGCTGCCCTGCTCGTAGCGCCACTTACCGTTGCTGCTTCATCGAACGAGCCTCTCAATATTGTCGTCACTATTCCTGTTTTGAAAGATCTGGTTCAACAAGTCGGTGGACCCAACGTGCGGGTGACCTCTTTGTTGAGCGGCTACGAAAATGAGCACACGTATTCACCCAGACCAAGTGATTTGGTCGCAGTGCGCAAGGCTAGGTTATTCTTTGAGGTCGGGATCGGTCTTGAGGTCTGGGTCTCGTCGTTGGTGAAGAATGCCGGAAGTCCATCGCTTCGCGTGGTCACCACATCTCAAGGTATCGGCCTGATCCGCGACCACACGAGCCATCGAGAGGGGACACATCAGGGCGGTGAGACGACAGGGTCAGACGGTAACCCCCATATTTGGCTGGACCCAGAAAATGTCGCGATCATGTTGCGCCACATCACCGAAGCCTTGATCACAGCCGATCCAGCCCATGCGACAGACTTCCGAACCCGTCAGGCTATCTATCTTCGAAAATTGGATCAGCTGCGGAAAGAACTCTCCGATCGGGTCAAATCATTGCCGGATCGTCGCTTCGTTGCGCACCATCCAGCCTGGCCCTATATGGCTAGGCGTTTTGACTTCGACATGGCAGCGACCATCCTCGTACAATCCGGCGCAGAGCCATCTGCTCTTCAGTTACAATCCCTGATCGGCAAGATTAAAAAAGAACGGATCAAGGTCATCGTCTCGGAAGTCCAGCTCAGCCAAAAACTTCCCACACTGATAGCGAAGGAAACCAAGACACGAATCGTCGTGTTGACCACGTTGCCGGGAGGTGTACCGGGGACTGAGACCTACATCGACATGCTCCGCTATAATGTGCTCCAATTGGCTAATGCCCTCGAGTCCCCGTAGGGGCTAAGAGAGCTATCTCCTCAGCGCCGGAAGGAGCGACTTGTTTCGTGCCAGATTCACACGAGCCTATCATTCAGTTTGACCACGCGTCGTTCGGATTTCCCGGCGTCGTTGCCCTCAAGGATATTTCCCTTTCCATCAATGCGGGTGAGTTCATCGGTGTCATCGGTCCTAACGGATCGGGGAAAACCACACTCTGCCGAGCCGTACTGGGCCTTATGGCTCCCGTCGAGGGCCATCTCCATATTTTCGATTGTGCCTGTGATGAATTGCGGTGCCATCACCGCGCGAAGATTGGATACCTCCCGCAAAAGGGCGTGGTAGACCGCAACTTTCCGGTGACGGTGCTCGAAACGGTGATGATGGGCCGCTACGGAGCATTGGGTTTATTCAAGCGCTCAGGACCGAAAGATCGTGAAATTGCGGTCGAATCTCTTACCCATGTCGGAATGGAGAGGCACAAGGACATGGCTCTTGGCCATCTCTCCGGCGGCCAGCAGCAGCGCGTTTTTATCGCAAGGGCATTAGCGCAACAGCCAAAAGTCCTCCTGCTCGACGAACCAACCACAGGACTCGACATTACCGCTCAGCACAATGTGATTGAACTAGTCGAACACCTGCACGACGAACTTGGACTCACGGTGCTGTTAATCACTCATGATATCAATATGATCCGTTCACGGGTGGACCGACTCGTGCTCCTTAAGACCCGCCTCTACGCCGCAGGGCCTCCCGCCGATGTTCTCAAACCAGAAATTCTCAGTGAGGTCTACGGGAAAGATTTAGTGATTACAGAGAAAGACCTTGTCATTGTTGAGGACTACCACCACCATCATTGACCAGACAATACGATGCTCGAACTATTTACCTACGATTTCATGCAACGTTCCCTACTCGCGGCGGCGATGGTGGGTGGGCTCTGTTCCGTCATCGGCGTGTTTGTCGTGCTGCGAGGGTTGGCATTTGTCGGGGCAGGCACGTCACACGCGGCGTTTGCCGGTGTGGCGCTGGGCTACCTCATGGGCTGGCCGCCGCTTGGGCTGGCGATTCTCTTCGGTCTTGCCACCGTGTGGATTACAGGCTGGGTCGAAGAAAAAGGCCGAATGAAACTGGATGTCTCGATCGGTATTCTCTATACCACCACGATGGCGCTGGCCATTCTCTTCATCGGCCTGATGAAAAGTTACAATGCGGAAGTGTACGGCTATTTATTCGGCAGCGTCCTGTCCGTCACGAATGAAGAGCTCAGCATCATTGGTGGGTTGAGCATCCTGGTCCTCGGTCTCATTGTTTTGTTTTCGAAAGAACTCTATTTTATCGCCTTCGATCAAGAGATGGCCGAGGCCTCTGGCGTCCCGGCGCGAGGGATGTTCTTCCTATTATTGACACTGGTTGCGCTCACAGTGGTGGTCTCTTTGAAAACTGTCGGTGCCATTCTCGTGTTTGCCATGATTTTGATTCCTGCTTCAACTGCGTATCAACTCACCTCTAGCCTGATGACACTCACTCTGTACTCCATCATTATCGGTGTGACTACGGCAATTTTTGGAGTCGTGATCTCCGCTACATGGGATGTGCCATCTGGGCCCGCCATCGTCCTTCTCGCCACAGCCGTCTTTTTCATTTCGGTGCTGCTCTCTCCCAAAAGAATGAAACGTGCCTCGCACGCTCACGTGCACTAGAAATTTCATTTCAACCCGACTGTAGGGCGATGGATACGCGACTGTGTCATTCACGAGTCAGTAGCCGCCCTTCAAGATATCGAATGGGCACTAACAATAGCGTGTATTGATACAGAAGTTGCCGGATCGTGAGATCATTCCAGAAGAGGAACTCGCCATGAGTCTATAAATACTGAGGCATAGGACTTGCGCTGGGGAGTGTCGTCATTTCAAGAGTGTCTCTCAAATGAATCAGAGGAGGAAATTCATGCGATTCGTATCGTTAAGGGCTTACGCGATTGGGTTCATGCTGGTGAGTGCTGTTTCGATCCTGCCCCTTGTCTCCCCGGTGTCAGCAGAAGATGGCACACACAGTTCCGGCGGCATTGAAGCAGGGAAATGGGTTCTCGGCATGAGGGCCGGATTTGCTCCCTTGACCCAATCGTTGACCGCCAATAGCTCAACCGACGTGGGCTCCTTGGTCAATTTCCAAGCGTTGTATAGCCTCAACAAGTGGCTCTTGGTCGGCATGATGTTGGAATGGGAGCGCCATGGAGTGAGTGTGGAACGGCCGTCAATCGATCTCGGACATCAAGACACAGTCTCTGTGCTCCCGACCGTTGAAGTCCGTCCGATCAAATTCGGCCCGGTCGTTCCTTACGCGAATATGAGCTTTGGAGTGAACGTCAACAGCTTTGGTGAAAACACCGGAAACACTATTTCGCCCAGCAACACCTTCGCCTGGCGGCTCGGTTGGGGTGCCGATTACATGTTTACCAAACAGTTTGCCCTCAACGCGGAAATGGCCTACAAGCGCAACGATGGTCATGCCACGGTAAACGGCTTACGGGACGACGACTGGAACGCCTCATCTTTCGGTTTTCTTCTCGGCGCAAAGATGTTTTTTTAACCGACACGATACCCTCCTTTCCCGCAAGGCAGGATGTCTGTACTCAAAGACATCCTGCCTTTCTTCTACGAGGACGGCCTAAGGCAACGATGACAGTTTCAGGCTCTTGGAAGCCTGATCGCACTATTGCCTTACAGTCATGAGCAATGGAAACACGGTCGAAGGGTGAACCTGTCTAGGATGAACGACGTTGCTTGCTGCGGCTCCAGACCATTCCGGTCTGTTCCTTTGAGCTAAAGCCAAGCTTTTCATAAAATCCTGGCATGCGAGTACAGAGCCAGAAGAGTTCAACTTTCTTGAGGCGTGGGTGGTTCAGAATGCGCTGGACGATATCGGTGCCGATGCCCTGCCCCTGGTAGGTCTTATGGACGATGACGTCCCAGATGGTCGCTCGGTAGACATAGTCCGTTAGTACCCGGCCAAATCCGATCAGCGAATCCCCATCCCACGCCGTGACGGCCACATCGGTGTGGCGTAGCATCTCGCGTGCATCTTCAAGCGTTCGTCCTTTGGCCCAAGGCGCTTGCTGATACAGGCGAACGAGCTTGACTGGGTCGAGGTCCTTCTTTTCAGAGAAGGTGATGGCGGGCTTGAGGGTTGGGGGCATCTTGTACTAGATTATCTCCCAGAGACAGTAACCAAAATCATGGGGAGTGTACGAGGAACATCATGGCAACGCAAGTCCGAACCTGCCCGAAGTGCGCGCAGCTGATGTGGCTGAAAGAAGACCAATACGAACAGCTGGATGAGGAAACCATCCGCGGGAAGTGTCCTCAATGCGGATCAACCGTTCGCTTCAAGCTCGTCTCGCAGGGAGACACGGCCGCCGGTCCGAAGATGGGCCACTGAGCATTGTAAGGATTTCTGAGTCTGAGTCTTGAGCTGAGGCCGGAATCAGCACCCAGCACTTTCAACTCAGAATGCGATTCACATTCCCCGTCCAGCGCCGTCCAGTTCGGGCTTGTTGCCTGGTAGAATTTTATTCAGCGTGGATCGGTATTCGCCTGTGCGCTTCTCATCGATCCTCCCGATTTCGATTTCTTTATCTTGCTGCATCCGTTCCAGATGATCGAGCACTGAGAGGAGCGGATGGACAGAGCCGAGCAATCGGCCGACTTCGAAGGCTTCCAGCGATTCCACAAATAATTCGTTCAGACCTCTATAGGGAGTCCCGGCGCTCTGGCTTCGGAACCTGGAGAGGATCTCTTCATACTCCTCGATCGCCTCAAACGCGGGCTTTACGCCAGTCGGCACTGCCGAAAGGTGAACAATCGGCGGCAATTTGGCCGCGTAGGTCTTTAGCTGAGCCACCAACCCGCCTATCGCGTCCAACACATCGGCAGTCTGCATGAATTTACCGCTCACGATGGCGCTGCTTACGCCAAGCTGATGGACTTATCAAGATTGCCCGACGCCTCGAGTCGACGTGAGATTGCCAAGGCCCTGAATGACCAGTTCCATATCGGACGGAAAAGCTTTTGTGTATTCATGAAATTCACCGGTAGAGGGGTGGCGAAAACCCAAGGTCCTCGCATGCAACATCACGCGAGGCACTTCGACGGTTTCGACCGCGCAGACTTTCTTCCCGCCATAGGTCTGATCTCCAAGAATCGGATGGCCGAGAGATGCTAGATGGACACGAAGTTGGTGTGTCCGGCCTGTGCGTGGGTACAACAGCACATGGGCGGCCAGTTTACCGAAACGATGATCGACCTTGTATTCCGTCACGGACTCCTTCGGTCGCGCCGTGTGGGCAGAGAACTTTTTTCGTTCCTTCTTGTCACGGCCAATCGCCAGTTCGATCAACCCATGTCCTTTTTTTGGCACACCTGAGATCAGAGCCTCGTACACCCGCGTGATTGTGTGCTGTTTGAACTGAGCCGAAAGAGCACGATGGGCTTCGTCAGTTTTGGCAATCACCATCACGCCGGAGGTATCCTTGTCCAGCCGATGGACCAGCCCTGGCCGTTCTTTGCCACCAATCGTCGACACCGTACCGCCGGAGGTCTGAAAATGATAGAGGAGTGCGTTGACGAGCGTGCCTGCCCAATGTCCCGGCGCAGGGTGAACCACCAAGCCGGCTGGTTTGTTGAGAAGCAACAACGCATCGTCCTCGTAGAGAATCTCCAGCGGAATGGACTCGCCTTTGAGCTCGAGTGGTTCAGCTTTCGGAATGTCGAAAGCGATCGTGTCGCCGGGTTTGATCTTTTGACTGGGCTTAACAACCTGACCGTTGATGCGTACACGACCTTGCCCAATCAGCCGCTGCAAGGCCGACCTCGATAACTTGGGCTCACGGTTGACGAGAAAGACATCCAATCGCTTTGGCTGTTCCCCGGCCGTGACGACAAATTCTGTTACCATAGACGAATCACCTTACCAACTAGATCGGGCCACGCTACTGCACAAGCGGCTCAATTGCAATCAGGTGCCGAGCCTATTTCTCACCAAGGCCTCACTCGCACATCTCGGCATGTCGAACTGTGTCCTCCCCCTTTGTGGAGTCATGCCCCGCGTATGCTCAGCGCGCATGGAGCCGTGAGGGCCCGCTGGCCGAAGGCTCGTCGTCGCAGCGGGTCGGCGATGGCAGCAGAAGCGTTCAGGAATAATTCGAAATAGTGCAGAAATCGGCGCATTGCTTGCGCAATCTCAAAAAAGACGCTACTGAATATACGTACAACCGGACATGACTCATTTGTGCCGTATCGAATTGTCTTTGTAGGGGAAACTATTCGCGCCACGAGATGGCGGAGTCGAAGAGGGGCAATATGCTGAGCGATCACGATGAGGACGACACCATGAATCGACGTAAGAGAGTCCACACCGCAGCAATGATGGGGATGTTGTGTCTTGCCACCCTGACGACAGGCGCCTGTGTCACCCAGAGCACCTATGAGACAGCCGCTATAGATCTCGATGCGGCAAAAGCTGAACTTCAGAGCGCCAGAGTGGAAACGCAAACGCTTGCCCAACAAGTCAGCGACCTCCAACTGCGGAAGAGCGATCTCTCCAAGCAAATGGTCGTGGCCTCAACGGCGCTCGATCAAGCCACGAAAGAGATGAAAGCCGAGCGCGCGGCATCGCAAAAACGATTGGGCAACCTCACTCGCACGGTCAAACACTTGATCACCGAACAGAAGAGCTTGCGAGACGAGTTCAAACGTGCAACCAAGCAACGAGCTTCTCTGCAGTCAGCTGTTGACAACTATGCATCACAACTGGGCCCGGTAGATGAGCTGACTGCATCGTCAACTCCTCCGCCAGCCATGACGTTTAACCAACCGGCTAACTCAACCCTTGTTCCCTCGGCACAAGCTCAGGTTCCGAACGAGGCTGCTCCCAAGCCGGCTGTGACGACGACGGCAGCACCAGTCGGTCAGCCCGCAATTATTCCAAAGCCGCAGCCAACCGGCAATCAGCCTACAGAGCCAGTCGAAGAGGATTGGGTGACATTTTTCAGGAACTGGATTTCATCAATCTGGGAATCGGTGGCCTTCTTCTAACGAGGAACCTATCGATACAGGCCGTCCTACTGTGCCGAGCAATCCGGGATTATCTGCATCGTTCTGAATCTGAAAACCCTCACCGTACTTTCGTCAATAGCTCAGGGTCTTCATGGCTTGAGGCTCCGCCCCTTGCCTTTCCTCTTGGCGTGCGCCAAGGGTAGGCATGGCACAGTGAAGATGTGGAACATTAAGAAAATTAGGCGTGGCCAGTCTTACGGGCGCGGTCGGCAATCTTTTTTCGCAGGCGGGCTTTCTCGAGACTAATTTCAGCTTCTTTGACTTCTGAGGGCAGTCCGCCGGCCTTGAGGCGTTGCTCAGCCTTTTCAACGGTGGCTTGGGCACGGCCCACATCGATATCTTCTGCCTTTTCGGCGATCTCGGCCATGATCGTGACTTTGGTTGGCGTGACTTCCGCGAATCCCCAGAGAATTGCCATGTGGTTGGTCAAATCCCCGACACGATAACGCAGTTCACCGATGCGCAACGTAGATAGGAAGTGACAGTGTCCCGGCAACACACCGAATTCACCTTCTGAGCCTGGGGCGATAACCTCATCCACCTGCTGGCTCAAGAGCAGTTTCTCCGGCGTCACCACTTCTAATAAGAACGTTCCTGCCATATCTCTCCTACGTGCACATCAGAAGGTCTAAGCAGGCGGGATGCTCTGACGTGCGCACATCGGCCGAGCACTGTTTCATCGTGCGCGGTCTGCGAGCACAAGAGCGTCTGCCTGTTTAGACTTTCACTCCCATCTTTTCCGCTTTCGCAATCACTTCCTCGATCGGGCCGACCATGTAGAACGCCTGTTCAGGGAGGTGGTCGTATTTGCCGGCGAGAATTTCCTTGAAGCTTCGCACGGTATCTTTCAGTTTCACATATTTACCTGGCGAACCAGTGAAGGCTTCGGCAACGTGGAACGGTTGTGACAAGAAGCGCTGAATCTTCCGCGCCCGGGCTACGGCCATCTTGTCGTCTTCCGACAATTCGTCCATACCGAGAATGGCGATAATATCTTGGAGATCTTTATACCGCTGCAAGACAGACTGAACACCGCGAGCCACCTTGTAATGATCTTCGCCGATGACCTGCGGGTCAAGAATACGCGACGTGGAGTCGAGCGGGTCGACGGCTGGATAGATACCCAGCTCGGCCAATTGCCGCGACAAGACGGTGGTGGCATCCAAGTGGGCGAAGGCCGTAGCCGGTGCCGGGTCTGTCAAGTCGTCTGCCGGCACGTAGACGGCTTGCACCGAGGTGATCGATCCACGCTTGGTGGAGGTGATGCGTTCTTGCAGTTGCCCCATCTCGGTCGAAAGGGTCGGTTGATAGCCGACCGCGGAGGGCATACGGCCGAGCAGGGCGGACACCTCTGAGCCTGCCTGGGTAAATCGGAATATATTGTCTACGAAGAGCAGTACATCCTGGTTCTCTTCGTCGCGGAAATATTCGGCGACGGACAGTCCGGTCAAGGCGACGCGCAGACGCGCGCCGGGCGGCTCGTTCATCTGGCCGTAGATCAGCGAAACTTTCGACTTGGTGAAATCATCCGGGTCGATGACCTTCGACTCCTGCATTTCGTGCCAGAGGTCATTGCCTTCGCGAGTCCGCTCGCCGACACCGGCGAACACAGAAAATCCACCGTGGTGCAAGGCGATGTTATTGATGAGCTCCATGATGATGACGGTCTTTCCGACTCCGGCGCCGCCGAAGAGGCCGACCTTACCGCCTTTGCTGTAGGGCTCGAGCAGATCGATGACTTTGATGCCGGTTTCGAGCACTTCGGTCTTGGTGTCCTGATCTTCTAGACTCGGTGCAGGCCGGTGAATGGGATACGTCTTCGTGGTTTTGATAGGGCCCTTTTCGTCTACGGGCTCACCCAACACGTTGATCAGTCTTCCCAATGTCTCGCGTCCGACTGGTACAGAGATCGGTGCCCCGGTATCATGCACATCCATTCCGCGCGTGAGACCATCGGTTGTAGACATCGCAACGCCGCGGACGCGGTTTTCGCCGAGGTGCTGCGCGACTTCGAGGGTAATGCGGATAGCCGGCGTGCCGGCGGCCTTATTCTCTTCCTGAATCACTTTGAGTGCATTGTAAATGTTCGGTAGTTTTCCCGGAGGAAATTCCACATCGACCACCGGCCCAATGACTTGAATGACGTTTCCTATGGCCATAACGCTCCTTCTCTCGCAAGTTCTGAATTCTGAGTCATGAGTTCTGAGATGTAGATTCTGGCGGCAGGCTCACTCAGAACTCAGCTCTCAGAACGTCTAATCTACTTGAGTGCCTCTGCGCCTCCGACGATGTCCATTAGTTCTTTGGTAATGGCGGTCTGGCGGGTCTTGTTGTAATGCAAGGTCACTTTCTTAATCAGTTGTCCCGCGTTCCTGGTCGCGCCGTCCATCGCCGCCATCCTTGCGCCATGCTCTGCTGCGGCTGATTCCAGCAAGATACGAAATGTCTGTGTTTGGAAATGTTTCGGAATGAATACGTTTAAGAGTTCGGCTTCTTCAGGCTCGTAGAGGTAACTGCCGCCGGTCGTGCCTTCCGCCTGCGCTGTTCCGAACTCAGCTGTGGCATCGACGGGGAAGAGCTTCTCCACGATTACGCGTTGCTGAATAGCCGACTTAAATTCGTTATAGACAATGTGGAGTTCGTCGAACGTCCCCTTGATAAAATTGTCGGTCAGATCACCGCCGATATCGATGGCATGCTCGAACGTGAGTTTGTCGAAGATGCCGGTCCACTCTTGTCTGATCGGCCAGGCACGACGGCGAAAATAGTCGCGGCCTTTGCGCCCCACGATGCTCAAATTGACTTGAAGTCCCTGGGCTTCACATTGCCGCACAAATTCGGTGCTCTTTCGCGCAATATTGCCGTTGAACCCGCCGCACAGACCTCGATCGCTTGTGACGACAAGCACTTCGACTTTCTTCCCTTCGCGCTTCTGCAGCAGGGGATGGGAGGATCGATTCACACGTCGGCTTAAATTGCTCACGACACCTCGCATCTTGAGCGCGTAAGGACGTGCTGCCAAAATACGATCCTGCGATCGTTTCAGCTTCGCCGCGGCCACCATCTTCATGGCCTTGGTAATCTTCTGTGTATTCTTAAACGCCGCAATCTTGCGACGCAGACTTTGCAAACTTGGCATCGGTAGTCTTTAGGTCAATCGTTACGACTTGGCGCCGTACCCCATTTTCTGTTTAAAGGCCCCAATGATTTCTTTCAGTCTGCCGCCGACCTTGTCATCGATCTTTCCAATGCTTGCAATTTCTTTTTTCAGCTCCGGATGATGCTGTTGCACGTAGTGCAGGAGATCGGCTTCAAACTGTTGCACTTTGTCGACGGGAACATCGTCCAAGTACCCGTTGACGCCAGCATAAATCGACAGCACTTGATCGGCGACCGGCATGGGTTTGTATTGTCCCTGTTTGAGGAGTTCCACCATGCGTACGCCGCGCGCGAGCTGCATCTGCGTGGCTTTGTCGAGCTCGCTGCCGAACTGCGAGAACGCCGCCATTTCGCGGTATTGTGCGAGGTCGAGGCGTAGGGTACCGGCGACCTGTTTCATGGTCTTGATCTGAGCCGAACCTCCGACACGGGAAACCGACAGACCGACGTTAATGGCTGGGCGAATACCGGAATAGAACAAGTCGCTGCCGAGGTAGATCTGTCCGTCGGTGATTGAAATGACGTTGGTCGGAATGTAGGCCGACACGTCGCCGGCTTGTGTCTCAATGATCGGCAAAGCGGTCAAGCTTCCACCGCCGAGCTTGTCGCTCAGCTTGGCTGCACGTTCCAACAATCGGGAGTGTAGATAGAACACGTCGCCGGGGTACGCTTCGCGGCCAGGCGGACGCCGGAGCAATAGAGAGAGCTGACGATAGGCGACAGCGTGTTTGGAGAGATCGTCGTAGACGATCAAGGCGTGTTTGCCGTTATCCCGGAAGTATTCCCCGATGGCGGCACCGGAGAAGGGCGCGAGGTACTGCATAGGCGCTGCATCGCTGGCAGTAGCCGCTACGACGATGCTGTACTCCATCGCGTGATTTTCTTCGAGTGTCTTAACAACGCGTGCCACGGTTGAACGTTTCTGGCCTATGGCGACGTAGATGCAAAATACGTTGAGGCCTTTTTGATTGATGATGGTGTCGACGGCAATGGCAGTTTTGCCGGTCTGCCGGTCACCGATGATCAATTCACGCTGCCCTCGACCGATTGGGATCATGGCGTCGATGGCCTTAATGCCAGTTTGCAAGGGTTCGCGCACAGACTGCCGCGTATTGACGCCGGGGGCGACGACCTCGATGCGGGAAGAAAGTTTCGACGTGATCGGACCCTTGCCGTCGATCGGTTGCCCGATCGCGTTGACCACGCGACCGATGAGGGCTTCTCCAACCGGGACCTCTGCAATACGTCCCGTACGCTTGACCGGATCGCCTTCCTTGACCCCCACGTCCTCGCCCATGAGCACGGCGCCGACATTGTCCTCTTCAAGGTTCAGGGCGATCCCATAGAGGCCGCCGGGGAATTCGAGCATTTCGCCAGCCATGGCGCCGTCGAGGCCATAGACCTTCGCAATCCCGTCACCGACCTGGATCACTGAGCCGGTTTCTTTAACATCGACTTGTTTGTCGAAGCCTTTAATCTTTTCTTTGATAATCGAGCTGATTTCTTCTGCCTTAATCTGCATAGCTACTCCTTCGTCAACAAACTCTGCATCGCGTGTAACCGTCCCAGCACAGTACTATCGACGACGGTGCTGCCGAGACGGATCTGCATGCCGGCAAGATAGCGGGCATCCGTGTGAAAGGTGACGTCAACTTGGCGTTTGAGGATTGTGCGTAAGCGATTGCTGATCTGTTCTTGTTCGCCTGGGGGTATCGCTGTTGCGGAGAACACGGTCACTGGCTGGGTGCCTTTAGCTTCATCGGCAAGTTTTGTAAGGGCCTCGGCGATTTCAGGAAGAAAGCCGACGCGATTTTTCTTGACCAACTGTTCGAGAAAAGCTTTCCCGACGGGCGGACAGCCTAAACGCGAACCGAGTTCTACGAGAACAGCAATTTTGTCTTCCGCGCCAAAAGCCGGCGAGGCCACGACATGGCGCAACTCGGCAGAATCCTTGATCGCCTGGCCCAACCCCATTAGGGCTATACGGGTTCGTTCGACGCTGGATTCATCGAGTAATTCAAAAAGCGCCTGTGCATAACGTCGCGCCACTGCTGTCTTAATCACGATAACTGTCCGTTCACTCGTATGGTAGACAAAGTTAGAAGCCTTCGTGGCTCGCACGAAAAGCAGAGCGCAAAGTTAGCATTGGGGGATGAGGACTGTCAATATGAGTATGTAGCGAATGGCGAAGCTAGAAGGACTGGATGATGCCGCCGCCGAGCACGCGATCGTGCCGATAGAACACCGCCGATTGTCCTGGACTCAATGCGCGCTGGGGTTCATGGAAGAGAATACAAAGGGTACCGTCTGAACGAGATTGGACGGTGGCAGGTGCGGCAGGCGTGGCATACCGGACTTTGACCTCGACCTCTGCCGTTCCATTGAGGAGTGAGGAGTCGAAGAGATTCAGATCCGCGACATCGCACTGGTTGCGACGGAGGGATTCTTCTGCGCCAAGGACAACTGTATTCGTAGCGGGTTGTACCTGCTGAACGTAGAGCCTGCGGCCGGTCGCAACGCCAAGCCCCCGACGTTGGCCCGGCGTATAGAACGCGATACCTTCGTGGTCTCCTAAGTAGCGTCCTTCATCATCCACGAACGCCCCAGGTTTCTTAGCGGTTGGCGCTTCCTTCGCGATAAAGGTTCGATAATCGCCGTGGCTCACGAAGCAGATTTCCTGGCTTTCCTTTAATTCGTCAGCTGGAAGGCCCAACGCGTCTGCTTCCTTCCATACCTCCGACTTCTGCATGTTCCCAACGGGAAAGAGCAGACGAGCAAGCCACGACTGACGAAGGCGGTAGAGGAAATAGCTTTGATCTTTCTTGGGATCGGCTGCTCGCTGAAGAATCGGTGCCCCCTCGGAGTCGCCGATTCGAACATAGTGGCCGGTAGCCACAAAATCGATTCCGCGCGCGTCCGCGAGTTCCACGAGACCCCTTAGTTTCACTCGCTCATTGCACCGGACACAGGGATTGGGTGTGGTGCCGTCGAGATAGCCGGTCACAAAGTTGTCGATCACGCCGGTACGAAAGGTCTCTCTGGTATCGACCACTTCATGTGGGATTTTCAATGTCTGCGCGACATATCGGGCAATACCGACCTTGCAACACCCGCGCTCTTCCCACCGCTTGGATACCGCGACTGTTTCGTCTTCGTGTTCCCAGACCTGAAGCGTGACGCCGTGAACGTCATAACCCTGGCGAACCAAGAGCGCTGCGGCGACAGAGCTATCCACTCCGCCGCTCATTCCTAGTAAAACCGTAGGGCGAGACATACAGTCGCTATTGTACTGGGGAGAGGGTAAAAGAGCTAGTGGACTGCTACTGCTCCTGGCAGCTAATGTGCTGACGCAACAAGGTTGGGGGATCCGTTGATCGTAAGTGTGCGTTCACCACTCCAGTAATGAGCGCCCATGTCGCACATGCCATGGAAACGAGAGCCTTCCTCGATCGCAATGACCGGGGTCCGAATATCGCCGACAAGAACACCGGGCTTCAGAATGTGAACTTTTTCGATGGCCGTGATGGTTCCGTTGATCTTGCCGCTATTCATGAGTATCCCCGCTGATACGATACCCTCGATCACGGCGTGCTCTCCGACAATTAATGTTCCTGTCGTATGGATCTCTCCTTCAACATGGCCGTCAACACGGACGGTGCCGTCAAAGCTCACGATGCCTTTGAAGTCCGAGCCTTTCCCCAGGAGGGTGATATTCTCGCTGCTTTGTTGGACTTGCTGGCTCCGCTCCTTCGTTGCCCACATAATCGCCTCCCCAGACTCTTCCCGCGCAGACCATTTGCGGGAAAATACCTAAATATTAATATTTCCCCCTAACCGTTCGCTCGTTTCATGCCAGGGGGCACAATCATTCCGACGGGATGTAGAGAGGTGTCCCGAGGGATATCGCGCACGCCGTGAGCCATTTCAAGCGCACCGTTGAACAGCACCCCATCTTCCATTGAAAGGACCGGCGTCTTGACGCTCCCATTCATCACGGCAGGGGCTCTGAGCTTGATGCATTCTTTTGCAACCACTTCCCCGGTAATCTTGCCGTTAGATATGATCGTTCCCGCGGTAATTTTTGCCTGAATGATGGCGTCTTCGCCGATGAGCAGCATGCCGTCAGTATGAATTTCTCCGTCGAGATATCCATCGATTCTGACCGTCCCACTATAGGAGATAATACCCTTGAACTCAACGCCCTTTCCCACAAAGGCGCTAATGTCACCGGCCCCTTTGGTAGTTGAGATCACGGCTGTTGTCATCACTGTATCGCCTTCCTGTTCGACCGAGCCTGTCTCTTCATTTTTCCCCTGCCCCCACATGCCCGAGCCTCCCTGAGCGGTAGCCGTCCTATTTTCATTCCATCGCAGTTGTAATGCTGTTATGGAAAATATTCAATCAGAAGGAGTAGAGTATCGAATACGTAGAAGCAACAAGTGTGCCTCTTAGTCATAACGAGACTCTTAATTTAAAACTCAGGTGAAGACTAGTTCAGAAGTGTCTCGAGAATTCCATCGAGTTCCGGAGGTGAAAAATAGTGAATGACAATTTTTCCACCGCGCTTTCCTTTTTGAATCAGCACTTTTGTGCCCAATCGTTTTTGCAGCCGTTCCTCAACATCAGACCAAGGCGTCCGGCTTAATTCCTTTGCTACTCGCCTCTTCCCCGTCAGCAAGGATCCGACGAGTTTTTCCGTTTCTCTCACTGATAAGACTTTTGAGACTACAAGTCGCGCAACTCTCAGCTGCTCGATCTGACCAGTAAGACCGAGGATCACTTTGGCATGTCCCATGGAGAGCTGATTCGATTCGATCAGTTGTTGGATCTCTGACGGGAGCTGTATCAGACGGATGACATTGGCGATCGATGATCTCTCACAGCCTACTCGTCGCGCAATTATGTCCTGCGTGAGTCCAAATTCGTTCATCATCCGGTGGTACGCTCTAGCCATTTCCATAGGATTGAGGTCTGCCCGCTGAAGATTTTCTACCAGCGCAAGGATGACTGATTCTTCATCTCCGCAATTTCGAATGACAGCCTGAATCGTCTCCAATCCTGCTGCTTTCGCTGCGCGCCAACGCCGTTCACCAGATATTAGTTCGTATATTCCGTCACCCTTTCGGCGTACTAAAATTGGTTGCAGCAATCCACTCTGCTTTAATGAGGCTGTGAGCTCTTCAAGCTCTTGGGGGGAAAACGTCTGTCTAGGCTGATATCGATTCGGCACGATCGCATCGACTCGCAGATGCTGGACCTCTGGCAATTCAGGCATTGATACGGGCTTGGCAGCAGGTAGCAATGCGTCGAGTCCTCTACCGAGCGCTTTTTTCTCCATGACTTATAAACTCCTTAGCTAAGGACAAATAGGCCTGAGATCCTGCCGATGCGACGTTATATAACATGGCCGGGCGTCCATAGCTCGGGGCCTCGGCGAGTGTCACATTACGAGGGATTACCGTGCTGTAGACAATATCTTTAAAATATTCTCGAACCTGCTCAACAACTTGACGCGCCAACGTATTCCTCGCATCGAACATTGTCAAGACAATCCCCTCCAGCTTGAGGTCTGCATTGAAGGACTGACGAATTCGATCGATATTTCCAACCAGTCGGCTTAGCCCTTCCATTGCATAATATTCACATTGAACCGGGACCAATACACTCTGTGCCGCGACAAGTGCATTTACAGTCAGAATTCCCAAAGTAGGAGGGCAATCGATAAATATAATATCGAACAGCTGACCCACATCTCGTAAGAAATGTTGAAGCAGTTTTTCACGCTCTTCAACGTTCACCAATTCTATTTCTGCGCCTGACAAGTCAGCATTTGCCGGCAAAAGTGACAGACCGTTCACTTCTGTGACATTTACAGCGTCGTGAAAATTCACATAGTTAATCAGGCAGTTGTACACGGTTGTCTGTAATGAACGGGGGTCGACCCCTAATCCACTTGTTGCATTTCCCTGTGGGTCCATGTCCACAAGCAACACCCGTTTGCCAAGGAGTGCAACTCCTGCGGCAAGATTCACCGCTGTTGTCGTTTTCCCTACACCACCTTTTTGATTGGCAACCGCTACAATCTTGACCATAATCAGTAGGCCTTGCTGGCTACTACTTCTACTCTTTCAGTAATGTTCCACGTGGAACATATTTATATGCTGTTGATTATATTGATTAATAATTCTTTTCAAGAACCGTGATGACTCGATTGCCAGATTCATGGGGGAGTGTAAGCGCTGTTTCGTTTACGATATGAAACTCTTTTCCGATTTCATGGTTTTCTGTAATCGATGTTCTATACAAGACAATTTTCCCTTTTGATGTCAACAATGATAAGACGTCTTTCCTTATCCCTTCAAACTTTAATGCCCGTACGACAATCGTATCAATAAGCTGACGGAGAGGCTGTCCGGCATACTGCTCGATCGTGCCATGGAACGTAGATACGTCACAGAGTTGTAGTAGGCCTATTACTGAATTTAAAAATGAGCATTTTTTCTGAACCGGATCTATAAGAATCAGTCGAATATCAGATCGTACGATTTTAATGGGGATACCAGGGAATCCTCCTCCAGACCCCACATCAAGTACCACACTGTTTTGTGGAAAACTTGTTGCCATGAGCGCAGTGAGTGAGTCAAGAAAATGCTTGATGATAATTTCTTTAGGATCAATAATTGACGTGAGGTTGATTACCTTATTCCATTCAATGAGATGAGTGAGGTAGCGCATAAATTGTTCTGCATGAAGTTCATCGACTCTCAGTCCGATTTCCCCCGCAGAGCTAATCATGAATTCGCGCAATTTTTGTTCGTGTTCCACGTGGAACAATTACGCGAATCAGTCGATCAGGTCAAGACATTCTGGGATGGATAGAAGAAGTTTAGGCCATGATTTATCTAGGATAAGCCATAGTGGATATTATTTCTATCAGACTCTCCTCTCGATTTTTCGAGCGCGACCAGGAGAAGTGAAATGGCTGCTGGTGTGACCCCTGAAATCCTCGAAGCCTGACCGATAGAAGCAGGGCGGACCATTTTTAGTTTCTCTCGAACCTCGCGTGAAAAACCAGGGGTCCCGTCGTAATTGAATGCCATAGGGATTGGTCTCATTTCGAGTTTTTTGAATCGATCGATCTGTTGAAGTTGGCGTTTGATATAACCTGAATACTTGATTTGAAGCTCTATTTCATCTGTAGTTTCAATGTCTTGCAACATATCTGCCCCAAGTGCCTCTAACAAAGTTGTATAGCTAGTACCCTGGCGGCGTAAAAGTTGAGCTGCAGTACAGGGCCCAGATACTTCATTAATTTGGGCCATAGCGAGTCGTTCACGAACAGACTCGGTGAGTTTTGGTCGAAGCTCTTCCAGTCGAATGAGTTCAGATTCAATTGCCTGTTGTTTTCGTTGAAACTTGGCATAGACCTCGTCTCCGACTAGCCCAATCTTCCACCCTATATCGGTGAGCCGCAGATCGGCATTTCCGTGACGTAATAGTAGGCGATATTCTGCTCGTGACGTAAACATTCGATAAGGCTCACGGGCGTCTTTTGTAATGAGATCGTCGATCAGCACACCAATATAGGCTTGGGATCTGTCGAGTATTAATGGCAACTCGCCCCGAATCTTTAGAACAGCATTGATCCCGGCCATGAGACCCTGCGCGGCAGCTTCCTCATATCCTGAAGTTCCATTGATCTGCCCGGCATGGTAGAGACCATTGAGCAGCTTTGTTTCTAGAGTCTCGTGTAATTGCCTTGGCGGAAAATAGTCGTACTCAATTGCATATCCAGGCTTGAGCATGACGGCCTGCTCTAGCCCTGGAATCGATTTCAGCATCGCGGCTTGCACATCAACCGGCAAACTGGTGGAAATCCCGTTGGGATAAAACTCACGGCTGTCCAATCCTTCCGGTTCGATGAAGATTTGATGACGATCTTTGTCAGCGAAACGCACGACTTTATCTTCGATCGATGGACAATACCGAGGTCCCGTCGATTCAATGATGCCACTGTAAAGAGGAGACCGGTCCAGGTTGTCTTTGATTAACTCGTGTGTCGTGCGATTGGTATGAGTTAAATGACAGGGGAGCTGCCGGTTCTCAATCCGGCTGGTCCGATACGAAAACGGCGGCGGCGGATCGTCCCCCGGTTGTGGCGCCATGACTGAAAAATCGATGGTCGTCCCGTCCAAGCGAGGAGGTGTACCGGTTTTGAGCCGCCCCACTTCGAACCCCAAGTCTCGCATACAATCGGATAAATGCTCGGCGGACGCCTCTCCGGCTCGTCCTGCAGGGAAACGGTTCAAGCCGATGTGGATAAGTCCCTTAAGGAATGTACCTGATGTCAGGATAACGGCCTTCGCCTGAATGCGGTCGCCTCGATCCGTCACCACGCCTGCCACCGCGCCGTTGTGTGTCAGCAAGAGATCGACTGTCCCTTCGCCGATCGTCAGTCCTGTCTGCAGAGTCAGCGTTCTCCGCATGGCGTCTCGGTACAGCTTCTTGTCGCATTGGACTCGAAGGGCTCGCACCGCAGGGCCTTTACTCGTATTGATGAAACGGAACTGGATGCCGGCCAGGTCGGTATTTCTTGCCATCTCCCCGCCCAGCGCATCGATTTCTTTGACCAGATGACCTTTGGCAATGCCCCCGATCGCTGGGTTACACGACATCTGTGCAATACGGTCGCGATCCATCGTCAGCAGCAAGGTTCGCGCGCCCATGCGCGCTGCGGCCAAGGCGGCCTCACAGCCGGCATGCCCTCCCCCCACTACAATCACGTCGATTGCCTGATCCACGCTCAAGCCTTTTTATTTTCCAATACAGAACTCTGAAAAAATCCGACCGAGAATCTCGTCCGTTGTAATGACGCCAGTAATTTCTCCAAGCGCATCGGCGGCGGCGCGCACATCGATCGAAACGAGCTCTCCAGCCATCCCTGTCTGTACCGACTCAAGGGCTTGGCCCAATGACTCAGCAGCTCGGCATAACGCATCACGGTGCCGTACACTTGTGACCGTGACGCTCTCTGCTGCCTCAAAGCCTCCCGACAACAGCTGAGCGCGAAGAGCCGACTTCACCCGCTCAATCCCCATCCCTGTTTTTGCAGAAATACTGTATGAAGCATGGCCCACGAGCGCGGCATCTGTCTCCACGGTAACGGCAAGATCTGCCTTATTCAGCAGCACCATATGCTTGCGATCCTTGAGTGCTCTCAGAAGCTCGATATCCTCGTTTGAGAGAGGCGCGCTCCCATCGACGACTAACAGTAAGAGGTCCGCCTCATCCTGTGCGAGACGGGTTCGTTTTATCCCTTCCTGTTCGACAATATCGTTTGTTTCCCGCACTCCTGCCGTATCCATCAAACGAATCGTCAGCCCACCGAGATCTATAGATTCTTCGATCACATCCCTCGTCGTCCCAGGAGTGGCCGTGACAATCGCTCGTTCTTCTCTCAGAAGACGATTTAATAAACTGGATTTCCCGACATTTGGGCGGCCAATGATGACCACGTGGGCTCCTTCTCGTAGAATTCGCCCTTCCTGTGCGGTCGCTTCGAGCTTCCGGACCACTGCACAGGCTTCTCGCACAATCCGTGTCAGTTCATCGCGCTGAAGAAAGGAAATATCTTCGTCCACAAAGTCGATCCCTGCCTCCACCTGAGCCAACACCATCAGGAGAGAGGTCCGAGCCTGTTCGACCTCGCGAGCAAGATCGCCTCGTAGGTGACGTTGAGCGACATGCAATCCGGCGGATGATGTAGCCCTGATCGTATCGAGCACCGCTTCAGCCTGGGAAAGGTCTAGTCGTCCATTGAGAAATGCCCGCTTCGTAAATTCTCCTGGCTCTGCCATTCGCGCGCCGAACTCAACGCAGACCTTGCACACCATTCCAAGTACCAGCGCTCCGCCATGCGACTGAATCTCCACGACATCCTCTGCCGTAAACGAGCGTGGCGCCTTCATGTAGACGACAAGGGCTTCGTCGAGCAGGGACGATACAGGCAGCCGAGAATGACCATTCTTGCCATTGTCCTGCTTGTCCGATGCAGGAATCAGAAGATCGGCCAGATGGAGTGTATGTGAAGAGATAGATGAAAGAGGACGCCCAGACCGCAATCGAACAATTCTGGACGCAACAATGAGAGCCTGAGGGCCGCTCAGGCGAACGATCCCAATGCCGCCCTCACCAATCGGCGTGGCGATAGCACAGATCGTGTCTTCCAATGCTCCATACATGACGCCTCTTCCACGCGCAAGACACTGAACAAGTCTATATCGGCTCAATAGCGAGACGAAGAGTCAAGCGAGGCAGGCGCAATAGGCCACTCAACCGTCTCGTCTTTCTCGATGACCTGTCCGCGGCAGTTCCCATGACCAGCACAAGGTTGTATGCACGGCTGGAGGGGTGCAGAACCGAGAGGAGCCTATGCACTCGTGCTACCACTCTGCTGGGTCCCTGCCGCGACGAGTGCCTTATCCTGTAAGAAAAAACGATCCGTGACCAATTGCTGAGTGATGGTCAGGACATTGTTCGTCAGCCAATACAGCACGAGTCCTGCAGGAAAGTTGATGAAAAGGAATGTTAAGCCGATCGGGAGAACCAACATAATCTTCGCCTGCATCGGATCCATCGTAGTAGGCGTGATCTTCTGTTGAATAAACATCGAGACTCCCATAAGTACCGGCAGGACATAGAACGGATCCTGCAGCGATAAATCGGTCACCCAGAGCATAAAAGGGGCCTGGCGCAAATCAATCGTCATGTAGAGGACATTGAACAGGGATATGAAAACCGGCATCTGCAAGAACATCGGGAGAAAGCCGCCCAGCGGATTGACTTTCTGCTCCCGATACAGCTTCATGAGCTCTTTGTTCAGACGGTCGCGATCGCCCTTGTATTTTTCCTGAACTTCTTTGATCTTGGGTTGAATCACCCGCATCATTTTCATCGACTTGTAGCTCTTGTATTGCAAGGGCACAAATAAGAGCTTGATCATACACGTCAACAAGACGATGGTGACCCCGTAGTTCCCGACGTATTCATGGATGAACCTCAGCACGTAAAAGATCGGCTTGGCGACCGATTTCACAATGGTCCAACTGCCGTAGATAAACCATCCAAAATCGATCATATCTTCTAGGCCCACATTCATGGCGCGGAGCGTATCGTACTCCTTGGGGCCTGCATAGAGCTGAAGCGCGACCGAGGATGCCCCGCCTGACGTAGCCATTCTTACACCTGCCGACACAATTTTGGGGTCTTCTGTCTTGGCGAGAGCGGCGGCGCCCGCTTTCGGCATCAACACCGAAAGAAAATACTTATCCTGCAGAGCGACCCACTGAACCGCTCCTTTTCGTTCAAGTTCCTTCTCCGGTGTCTCCTTTTCTACTTTATCGTCAACCCGAGAGGCCGATCCAATTAGACCGATGAATCCATCGCTCCATTCCACGATACCGAAATTCGCGCCGAGCCCGATATCATAGGATTCGGTAATTCCCTCAATGGAAAATGACACATCCACCATGTAACTATCGTGATGAAACGTCAGCCGTTTCTCCACGCCGAGATGGGTCGCCGGATCGTGGAACTGCATCGTGACATGCCCGACAGGATGGGCAGCATCGAGACTCGTAAAGTCTTTCTCAATGTTATAGAGGCCTTCACGAAGTGTCTTGTCGATGTCGGCATCCGTGACGGTCACCGAGAGGGGTCCCTTGAACTTTCCCCCTTGATAGACGAGTTGTACCGGCTTCACCTTAGGCGGTGACGAATGGTATTGCTTCAGCTCCCAACTTCGAATAACCCCACCACGATTCGATAGCTCGACACGAACGAGATTTGTCTCAACCGTCACCGTCTGTTCCAATCCCGGCCGAGGCATACCAGATGCCTGAACGCCGGACTTTGTGTCCGATAGAGCTGGGACGGTTGACCCGCCATCTTTTCCTGTCGCGGGAGTGCCCGTTGGGTTTCCTTCGGCAGAGGAGGGGGCCTGGACAGAGCCGTCTTGAGGCGGCGGCGGCTCAGGAAGCCAGCCCATCTGCCTCATAAATAAGTCAAACCCTAGGATGACGGCTAACGACAGGACCAGAAAAACGATAACGCGTTTATCCATAATGACCGCTACCTTAATGCAAACAATGTGTCTCTACAGCTTCACAGTATTCATCCTACTCAGAAGAAACAGGTCACTTTCACAGACGGAAGATGAGGGGGCTGCCTACTCTCAGAGTCCCCCACCGACCGACTGCAACCCTCGAAAACTCAGGGTTGGCAGCTTCAGGAAAGCGGGTTGGACTTTGAATGGGCGAGATCCAAGCGGGTTACCTGTCAGCAAGCCAGGTACTACAGGCGCACGCTAGTTCTCATGCATACGAAGTAACCGTTGGCGTTGAAGCGCCGATAACCACACCTCTTTCAAGACCGCAAAGGGTTGAGCAATCGAGTCTCGTTTGGGGAACACGACCAAGGCGTGTCCAGGGATCAATTGATCGCGTACCTGACGAGTGAGCTCGCGAAATAGGCGCTTTGCGCGATTTCGGCTGACGGCATCCCCGAATCTCTTTCCAACTACGATACCAACCCGACTCCCATTCATGTCCATCCGGCAAATCACGACATTAAATAGAGCAGTCGAGATACGATGGCCATGCTGCTTGGCATATTCAATGTCACGGCTATTTTTCAGGAACAGGTCTCTGCTACCTCCACCACGAGGCATCGCAATCATACTGGGATAAGAGCCAGCTTGCACAGGACTTCCTCTTCGAGCCAGGACTTCCAGGCTCGGCTATGACCACTCACTGTCATCCTGTGAAGGGAGCAACCTCGTCTGGGGCATATACAGGAGGGCAAAGACTCCTTCGCGCAGCCCTAGTCAGCGTCAGTCTATCTATACTGTTAAGCGAACTCGCCCCTTGGCGCGCCGACGAGCCAAAACTCTCCGGCCATTCTTCGTGCTCATCCGTTTCCGAAATCCATGTTCCCGTTTTTTCTTGAGGTTCGATGGTTGCTGAGATGTAAACGACATATGTCCACTCCTTGACGTAGATATGCACAGATGATGACGGAGCATTATAGGGGTGGGCAGGTACCCTGTCAAACTTGATGGTTCCTGTTGAGCGATCAATTTGCACCAGGGTCTCTGCCGGTAGAGCGTATGATTATAGGAGAAAGAGAGGCGTCACATTGACAGATCGGATTCCCACCTCGTTCCGCCCGTCTCGCCGGTGAGGCTACGAATGGACCTGATCCCTCACACAGGCGGACCATCCAACTTCACGTCAGCCTGCGGGTTCTTCAATCTGGGACAATCTATCCGTTGCTGCTCATCCATCGATCACACATTCCTACCTAATGAGGCGGTTTAGTCATAGGGGGGCGAGATTGTCTAAGGACTTTGTAAACTGCTTGCCCTGCTAGACCTCTATCCTATTGTAATCATACTGTTTTCAATTGTACTTGCGGCGATGCTTGCGGCATTGCCCTTGCGTTTTAACCGCTGAGATTCTCTATCTGTTGGGGAGAGGCAGGAGGCCCCCGGTGGCACTCGCTCAGCTTCCAGCAATTTTGACCGAATCGTGAGACCACTGTCAGTGATGTCATCGTCTCCCAGCGCGGCGGGTCATCGTTTCAGGTATACAAGATCAGAAAAGGAAAATACTCTGCGTCCAGGGAGAAGTACGGTAGATTTGGAATATATGTTCTGTCATTGGCCGCGACTAACATGCGTATTCTTGGGATGGGGAGCAATGGCGCTAGCCGTCTCCCTCTCTGGCTGTGTAGAGGCCGTGCCTCAAGACGTAGTCCATGCGATTGAAGATATCGATCGAGACCTGATGGAATTACGGGCAGCCGAGCTCTCTTCTCACGAGTATGCCCACTTTTCACAGCAGTGGGCGGTTCTCAAAACACAAGCCCAGGCAGACGAGGATGACATCCGCTGGACTTGGGAGCCGAACAATTTGGAAGTGGCCCTTCGTCGGTTGCAAGAAGAAGGGGCTCGCACAGTCGTTCGCCTCACGACGGAACGTGAATCGCTCCGCCGGGCAGCAGAAGAAAAGATCGCACAGGTTGAGAATCGACTCCAGACGATGTCTCTGCGAGTCAGTATCGTTGACAATCGTTTTCCGTCGGGGCAGAAACCCGAAGAAATCGAACTGCTTATGCAGCAAGCCCATGCGCATTATGAACAGGGACGGTACGATCGATCTCTCGACGCGTCAGAGCGCGCTGCCCAGAGTCTAGCAACAGAATAAACTGTACTGGGCAGCAAATTGTGGCGATAAGCCGATCAGAATCGAATCAGCCGGTGGCAACAGATAGCAGGGAGACGATCGCCTGGTCCCGTATTCACCGAACCTCGGCAATTGTCATCAACAAGGCGGATCGACGGGTAACCCTCTACAGAAATGGGCAAGAAGTATTAGCGAATCCCATCCGGCTTGGGCTTAATGGAATTCGCGAGAAGCGATAAAACGATCTTGAGGCAAGTGCGATTCTGAGTCAGAACCGAGGCGTCAATACCCCTCCTATCTACCGTCTCGAACGTCCGCCATTGTATCCGTCAAATCGCAAGGTCCACGATGAGACCTCATGTTTGTGTTTCTCTTGTCCGATATCTACAATATGCAGAAGGGTTGCCATGACGATTGAGATTGATCGATCATTTTCCTCGGACCTGCAAACTTTGGTTGTTGCCGGGAGAACGCGGCTCGACGCATCCCATGCGGTCGAGCGGCTATGGGCCCTCGACCATCGACTCTGGAAGGACAATCCCACCGACATCACCAACCGTCTCGGTTGGCTGACTATCATCGAGTACATGAAAGATCGAACCGAGGAGCTGGAGAGCTTCGCCGCTTCGGCAAAAAAGCGCGGCATCCGGGACGTGGTCCTGCTCGGGATGGGTGGCAGTAGTTTGGGGCCGGAAGTCTTTCGCACGACATTTGGATCATCGCGCGGCTTCCCACGAGTATGGGTTCTCGACTCTACTGTTCCAGGCTGGGTTCAACAGGTCACGCAGGCGATCGATCCGGCTCGAAGCCTCTTCATCCTCGCGAGCAAATCCGGCGGAACCATCGAAGTCATGTCCCTCTTTTCCCATTTTTGGGAATATGTTCACCGGACTCCCGGCCACCAAGGCGGGTCACAGTTCATTGCCATCACCGATCCCGGCACCGGGTTGGAGAAACTGGCAGCAGATCATCGATTCTGGCGCATTTTTACCAATCCGCCTGATATCGGTGGACGGTACTCAGTCCTTTCCTATTTTGGATTAGTTCCTGCTGCTCTGATGGGAGTCGATATTGCGCGACTACTCACCCGTGCTGCAACCATGGCCAAGGCCTGTCGAATCCAATCCTCTCTTGAACAGAATCCCGGCGCCGACCTTGGTGCAACCATGGCCTCGCTGGCGCAAGCAGGGCGCGATAAAATGACCCTGATCGCTTCACCACAAATTGCCGCATTTGGCCTGTGGGTGGAACAGCTTCTCGCGGAAAGCACGGGTAAGGAAGGAATTGGCCTCATCCCTGTGGCCCATGAACCGATCGTCGCGCCGGCTGCGTATGGTTCAGACCGGCTCTTTATTTATCTGAGGTTGAAGGGGGATCAGAATAGACCGCTCGACTTACAGGTCGCCAAGCTTGCGCGACAAGGTCATCCAGTCCTGACGCTCAGCCTCCAAGATCGGTACGATGTCGCGGGAGAGTTTTTCCGGTGGGAGGTTGCTACGGCCTTGGCAGGGCACCTTCTTGGAATTCACCCGTTTGATCAACCGAACGTTCAAGAAAGCAAAAACAATACTGCCCGCGTACTGGAAACTCTTCAGTCAACCGGCCGATTGCCGAAACAGGCTACCTCGACAGCGGTCCAAGCCGCATCGCAACTCAAACAACAGTGTCGTCCTGGCGCCTATGTCGCAATCTTGGCCTATACGACGCCATCGGCTAAGGTGGAACAGGGGATTCGCATGCTGCGAAAAGCGCTCGTGTCGCATCACCACGTGACCACGACCGCCGGCTATGGCCCGCGCTATCTCCACTCAACTGGCCAGCTCCACAAGGGGGGCCCGAGAAGCGGAATTTTTCTACAACTCGTCGATCGGATGACGCCCGATCTCAATATTCCTGGAAAACCGTTCACCTTTCGCACCCTCGCGCAGGCTCAAGCCGCCGGCGATATCCAGGCGCTGCAAGCTCATGAACAACAGGCCATCGTCTTGCCTCTGGGGAAGAACCCCATTGCGACGATTCAGGCTCTGACAAAATCCCTATCCCCACGCACGCCGGCTCGGCGACCTGCCAAGAGCAGACGTACCCGCAAGAAGTAGGATGCACGCCGTCCCCGACATCCGCATCCATCGCGACAGCCATGCAGAAGCGGAGGCGGCGGCTGTATTCGTCCTGGACGTGGCTCGAGAAGCTGTTCGCGTGAACGGCCGATTTCTCATGGCTCTCTCGGGGGGTACGACTCCGGAAATCCTCTACAGGGCTCTGGCCTCTTCATCCTTCGTCGATCGCTTCGATTGGTCCCGGGCGACATTTTTTTTCAGCGATGAACGTTGCGTCCCTCCCTCTGATCCTCGAAGCAACTATGCCTTGGCCGAGAAGGCCCTGTTCACTCCTCTGAACATCACACCCTCGCAAGTCTATCGTATGGCCGGAGAGTCCAGTGACCCGAAGGCGGCAGCCTCTGAGTACGAACAGCAGTTGCGTCTCACGACGAAGACCCCATCACCGGCCCGACCCTCCCTTGACCTCGTCCTCTTAGGCCTAGGCGAGGATGGGCATACGGCTTCTCTGTTTCCTGGGGCATCAATTTTAGGGGACCACCAGCGTCTGATTGCGGCGACGCAATCTCCGAAAGATCCACCCAACAGATTGACCATGACCCTAGCTGCGATCAACAAGGCGAGTGTGATACTGTTTCTCGTCTCGGGGCACGGCAAAGCGGGAGTCGTGAGAGCCATCCTCGATCCAAAGACTGAGGCAGAACGACGGCTTCCGGCATCGTTGGTCAAGCCAGAGGGAGGCCGGCTCATCTGGTTCCTCGATCGAGCGGCAGCAGGCGAGCTTTCGATACAGTCGCAGTGAGCGAGAACATGGGGGAGCGATGATCGTTGCCGGAGATATCGGGGGCACAAAAACGCATCTGGCCCTGTTCGACTGGAAGAAGGATCGTGTCGATCCTATCCGTTCCGAGTCATTTCACAGCGCCGATTACACCTCGCTCGAAGATATGCTCACGGAATTCCTCGTCCCACCGAAACCCCCAACATCTATAGACGAATTCGGGACAGAGAAGGGAGAAGTTGCTGAGCCGGAACCTGAGCCGTCGGCAGAAAAATCTCCGAAGATCGACGCGGCCTGTTTCGGGGTCGCCGGCCCTGTCATACAAAACCGTTGCCAGGCGACCAACCTTCCCTGGGTGATTGATGGCGCAACTTTGGCGAAGCAGTTCGACATACCGCGCGTGAAGCTGCTGAACGATCTTGAAGCGATGGCCTACGGGATTCTCTTGCTCCGACCGGACGAAGTCGAAATTCTCAACGCCGGAACTCCGCCGGCGTATAACCAGGCACTCGCCCTGATCGCGGCGGGAACTGGACTAGGCGAATCCATCCTCTTCTGGAACGGTTCACACTATCAGCCTATGCCGTCGGAAGGGGGGCATTCGGACTTCGCGCCGAACAACGATAACGAAATTGAATTGCTGCGCCATCTGCGCAGTCACTATCTGCATGTGAGCTACGAACGCGTATTGTCTGGTCCCGGCCTGCATGCCATCTACGATTATGTTCGTGACAGCAAGAAAAATGAGCCGACGTGGCTGTCGGAACAAATCAAAGCAGGAGATCCTGCTGCGGTGATTGCAGAAGCGGGACTCAAAGGACAGGCAGACATTGCCAAGCAAACACTCGACCTGTTCGCCTCCATCTATGGAGCCGAAGCCGGCAATCTTGCTCTGAAGGGTATGACACTCAACGGTGTGTATGTGGGAGGCGGCATCGCACCGAAGCTGCTGGCCAAGCTCAAAGACGGAACATTCATGAAGGCGTTCACCAATAAAGGGCGATACAAACGTTTGATGAGTTCAATCCCGGTGAAAGTGGTCTTGAATCAGAAAACGGCCTTACTTGGCGCCGCATCCGTTGTCGCGTCTCTTTCGCATACCTCCTTGTCGTCATGAGCAGCCAGGATCTCGACAGTCTGAAAAAAGCCGCAGCATTGAAGGCCGTCGAGTTCGTCCGCGATGGAATGGTCGTGGGCCTTGGGACCGGTTCAACGGCCAAGCATATGGTCATTGCGTTGGGAGAAAAAGTCCGCGCGGGCATGAAACTTCGCGGAGTGCCTACCTCAAAGGAAACAGCTGTGCTCGCCCGACAACAAGGGATCATCCTCATCGATACCGATAATGTCTGGGTCATCGATGTCGCGATCGACGGGGCGGATCAAGTCGATCCAGACTTCAATCTCATCAAGGGTGGAGGTGGGGCGCTCCTGAAAGAAAAAATTGTCGCAGCCTCGGCGAAGCAGTTCATCGTCTTGGTCGACCATACCAAACGAGTTCCGGTCTTGGGGGGATCGTTCCCGCTCCCGATCGAAGTGATCCCCTTCGGTTGGGGAAGCACAGCCAGAGAAATCGAGACCCTCACGCAGAGTCGTGTGGTGCTGAGAGAACGGAATGGATCACCATTCAACACGGAAGCAGGCAACGTGATTCTGGATGTTCATATTCCACGGATCGACCGACCGCGAGAACTCGAGATCGCCTTGAACTTGATTCCCGGAGTCGTCGAAACCGGCCTTTTTGTCGGACGAACAGACCTGCTCATCGTCGGCGCTGCCAACGGAGTCGAGACGTACCCTGCGACGAGGACATGACCGAAGGGATCAGCCGGCGACAGATCCTCCAGGCCATCAGTCGACATGCTCGATTTCTCCTCACCATTCCATTTGCGTCATTTCTCAACTCATGCTTCAGCGGTTCCTTCGTGCAAGCGGCTACTACAAGATCGAAAGGTGAGGATATGAATCAGAACGCGATTCCAGACACGGTCGATCCATACAGGCTTCCGAGACATGTCGTCCCGACTCGCTACGATCTGCGATTAGAGCCAGACCTGACGACCGCGCGTTTTGCCGGTCAGGAAACGATCACGCTCACCATCCATGAGCCGACCTCTCACATCGTCCTCAATGCCATAGAACTCGACATCGCTTCGGCCCAAATCGAAGGGGACATTGGCCCAATGAGACAGGCCTCCCTGATGTTGGATGCAGAACTCCAACGCTGTCATCTCCAATTCACTACGACACTTTCACCCGGTACATGGAAGCTGACCATCGCGTTTTCTGGCGCACTCAACGACAAACTCAGAGGTTTCTATCGGAGTACTTATAAAGACGAGCAGGGCATGACTCATAATTTGGCGGCGACACAGTTCGAAGCCACCGATGCCCGCCGGGCATTCCCCTGCTGGGATGAACCGGACTTCAAAGCCGTCTTTGCGACGGCACTGGTCATCGACCCTGCGTTAACCGCGGTCTCCAACACCATGATTTCATCTGAAGCGCGTGAAGGCGGAAAGAAGATCGTCCGATTTGCCGACACGATGAAGATGTCTACGTACCTGGTTGCATTCATCGTGGGCCGGATCGAGCCGACTGAACCGGTGATGGTCGGCACAACCGCGCTACGCCTCTGGACCATACCAGGCAAACAACATCTGACCAAATTTGGCCAGGACATTGCGGCAGCGTCACTCTCCTTTTTTGAGCGTTACTATGGAATCCCCTACCCGGGCGACAAACTAGACCTACTTGCCATTCCCGACTTTGCCTCCGGCGCCATGGAAAATCTCGGCGCCATTACCTACCGTGAAACAGCCTTGCTGGTCGATCGGCACAGTGCGACGCACGGAGAACTAGAGCGGGTGGCCGATGTGGTCGCGCACGAAAACGCCCACATGTGGTTCGGCGATCTGGTGACCATGTCTTGGTGGAACGGGCTCTGGCTGAACGAAGCCTTCGCCACCTTTATGGAAATATTGGCCGTCGATGACTGGAAGCCAGACTGGAAACGCTGGGACAGCTTCGGTATGGCGCGCGCTGCGGCATTTTCCGTCGACGGATTGCGGAACACGAGGCCGATAGAATTTCCTGTGCAGGCCCCCAAAGATGCCGAAGCGATGTTCGATGTGTTGACCTATGAAAAAGGCGCGTCGGTACTCCGGATGCTGGAGCAGCATATCGGACCGCCGGTCTTCCGAGACGGGGTCCGCGACTATTTGCACAAGCATGCCTATGGGAATGCCGATACGAACGATCTCTGGGTATCGCTGGGGAAGATAGCCAAACAGCCGGTGCCTGAACTCATGGAGGGATGGATTTTTCAACCGGGGTTCCCGCTCGTGACCGCGACGGTCGGTCCGTCATCCGAGCTCACCATCAGCCAACAACGGTTCCGTTACCTGCGCGACGAGCAGTCGGGCCTATCAGAAGACCAGCAGTGGCACATCCCGCTTCACATGCGCATTACCGCGAACGGCAAGACCAGCGCCACACGGATGTTATTGAAAAAGAAAAAAACAACGATCCCGCTTCCCCCCGATTGGGAATCGATACTGATCAACGAGGGAAGCCACGGTTTCTATCGGGTGCGCTATGCGCCAGACTTGCTCGATCGACTCCTGAGCGCCGGCATCGATCGCCTCGGCGTCACCGAGCGGTTCAGCATCGTCAGCGACGCTTGGGCCACCACCGTTGCCGGCCATATGTCCATCACCAACTATCTGGATCTTACTGCCCGCTTCACGGCGGAGCGGGACAAGAATGTCTGGGCTGTATTGATCGACTCTTTCTCATTTCTGAATCGAATCGTCACCGGTGAGGATCGTTCGGCGCTCGAAGCCTTCGTGCGCAGCCGGCTCAGTTCGGCCGTTGCAGATTTGGGTTGGACACCGCGAAGCGGCGAGAGTGAGCTGACGAGACAACTGCGGGGCGAGCTGATCGGCGCGCAGGGTAAACTCGGCAACGACCCGGTTATTCAACGGCGCGCCGCAGAGCTGTATGAGGCATACTGCAACGACGCAGCGACCGTTGACCCCAATGTCGTTCCCGCACTCGTTTCAATCCTCGCGCATACGGGCGACGCCACGAGATACGAAGAATTCGACGAACGGTTCCATTCGGCTTCCACGCCGCAAGAAGAACGGCGCTATCTCTTTTCGCTCGCCTCGTTTCAACCGAAGGCCTTACTCGAACGCACGCTCACCCGCACCATCAGCGGAGAAGTTCGCACGCAAGACGCGCCATTTCTGGTCAGCGCGATCCTGGGCAACGTGTACGGTAGAGAATCCGCCTGGGCCTTCGTAAAAACGAACTGGGAGAAGATGGACCGCTTGTTCCCCAAACAAGGACTGCGCCGCATGTGCGGCGGGATCTCCAGCCTCGCCACACCAGAACTTGAGCGAGACGTACGGGATTTTTTCACCACGCGCAAAATCGATCTCGGTGGGAAAACCCTTGATCAATATCTTGAGCAGTTGCAGATCGCCGTCACGGTTCGAGAGCGAGACAGCCAGGCATTAACGACCTATCTGGCAAGCTACCGATGACCGGGACGTTTCAATCTCTCTACAATCGATATTCTGGAGGCCGTATGACTCAAAGAAGTAGCCTGTTCGAGCTCACTCTCAATTGACGCGCCGAAGCTCGGCCTTCGAAGAAGGGGGTTGCCGTTCGATTTGATGAATTTGTACAATTGGCCTCCAGACCCATCGGCAGAGGAGTCAGCACCGACTATGCGCGCCTGTCCTTGCCCGAAATGCGGGACGCTGAAGACGAAACTCGCTCCACGCCTCGGAGTGACTGATCGGCTCCTTGGGGTCTTGACCATTTATCCATTTCGCTGTCAGCTCTGTACCCATCGGTTCACGACGTTCCTCGGCAAGCTGAAAACAAATCCTCGCCGTAATTATGACCGTGTTTCGGTCCGGTATCCGGCGCAGGTTCGCCCCATCCATGATCCCAGCCAACGCATCGTTGTCGAAGGAACACTGTCTGATTTGTCTCTCCGAGGATGCCGCGTACGCACAAGTCAACGCATTCCGATGGGATGCAAGGTCATGCTGGAATTTCATCCTGCCGAATACGATGACCCCATCATGGTCGACGGAGCTATTGTGCGCTCCCGCTGCGCCGAGGGGATTGGGCTTCGCTTCTCCAGCTTTCTCCGATCGGAAGAACGCCGCCTCAGCCGAATCCTCGACTTACGCCTTCCCGATCACGCCATCTAACAGGATGCTGAAAAAGTCCTCCAGCTTCGTTCTCGCATCGTTCAGATCCTCAACGTACCCCTGAGGGTACGCCTCCGGTCTTCACTCGCTGCGGCCTCACTGGACGGCCTTTTTGAGCATCCTGAATCTGTTGAGGCACCGGTGCCATTCTGGAAGATTCCAACGGTTTAGTGTCCATCCAAGTTTTTCTGCCGTCTGCTAATGGTCGTTCGTTCCCTCGCCCATGTTACTCGTGTCTGAGCACGGCCAACGGCCGTTGGCCGAGAATCCGGTAGGTGCTTGCAAATCCCACGATCAGTGTCAGCAACATTGTAAGAAGGAGCCCGATGCCGAGCACCTGTGGGTGTATAGTCCAGGGAAGGTCGAACACAAATCGCACCAGAACCCAAGCCAGAACACTTCCGAGAGTCAATCCAATCAACCCTGCGACGGCGCCCAAGAGGACATATTCCATGGCAAAGGCTCGCACAATCAGGCTGCGGGTCGCGCCGAGCGCTTTCAGAATCACCGATTCATACAGCCGCCGGTAGCGTGTCGCTGCGAGAGCCGCTGCCATGACCAGTCCGCCGGCCACAACACAAAAGAGCGCCACGGCTCTGATGGCCAACGAAAGACGATCGAGCACCCGCGCAAACCCATCGAGCACGTCGCCGATATGGATCGCGCTGATGTTTGGAAATGACGCGACGATTGCCTGTTGCAACGGCACTTCTTGCTCTGGCGAGACATGCACCGTGGCCACATAGGTAAAGGGTGTTCCGGTAATCGCGCCGGGAGAAAAGATCATGTAGAAGTTCGTCGAGAAATTCCCCCACTCGACTTTGCGAATACTACTCACTTCCGCCGACACCGTGGCCCCCTGAATATCAAACTCTATGGTCGAGCCAATCGTGAGGCCCAAATGCATGGCCGCGTCTTCTTCCACTGAAACTTGTGGGGTCGAGAAGACTTGCCCGGGCTTCCACCATTCTCCTTTGATCACCTGATTATCTTTCGGAAGCCGGTCGAGGAAGGTCAAGACATACTCGCGGGTGAAATACCACTGCTTCCCCCGCGACTCTTTGCCCTCCGCTCGCTTGTCGTCCTTCTCCCCTTCCTCTTCGACCTTGACGATGTGCCCATTGATCGCATGGAGCCGCGAGCGCACCAGTGGTGTGAGTTCTGGACGCGCATGGCCGGTCTGTCGATCGACCAACGACACGAACTCCTTCGCTTGATCGGGCTGGATATCGATAAAGAAAAACGTCGGGGCATCTGCCGGACGATTCTCCTGTATTTGGTGGAGCAACGCCTGTTCCACCAGCGACACCGTCACAATCGCCATCACACCGATGCCGATGGCGACCATGATTCCGGTCGCTTGGCTTCCGGGCCGCACGACATTCCCCAAGGCATAGCGCAGGCTCAGGATGCGAGGCATCGGTATCCAAGCCAGTGCTTGTATGAACGCTCGCGCGCAGACAAAGAGGACGGTGATGGCAATCGACAAGGCGCCGAGAAAGAGGAAGCCGATCGACCAGGAACCTGCTTGCCAGACCGAGAGAGCACAGAGTCCGAGGATGATCCCTCCCGCCGTGCCGACATTCCAGAGATCGGTCAGCCCCCATTTCACCCACCATCGTGATCGAGGAGCACCTTGCCCGACCATCGCCTGTTCCGCATCGCGCCTGAAAATCGCGCCAGGATGAACCTCTCGAATCTTCAGCAGGGGCCAGAGGGTAAACAGCAAGGTCGACAAGGGTCCCAGCGCCGCCCCTTTCAGCAAAGGGCCAACTGAGGCCCACGACAATTCCAGCGACACGCCCAACTGATCCAGAATGTCGGAGGCGAACAGCGCAGCCATGAGAGGGGGCAGTCCTCGTTGGAGCGCAATGCCCAGCAAGATTCCAGCGAGGCTTCCGATGGATCCCAGAAAGATCGCTTGCACTACATAGGCTGAGACGACTGTGGCTGAATCGGCGCCGACGGCTTTTAAGATCGCGATGGTCCGTAGCTTGTCACGCAGGAATGCATGGATTGAAGTTCCGACCCCCAGCCCACCGATGAACAGCGCAGTCAGGCCGATCAATCCGAGATAGCGGGAGAGCTGTTCGAGGAATTGCCTCAATTGCGACTGGGAGGTGCGATAGGTGGATACGCGTGCCGAATCCGCCTCCAGCCGATTGTGTAATTCAGCGCGTAGCGGTTCCAGCGGCATAGCAAGAGGTGTTTTTACCAGATATCGCTCTCGAACCCGGCTTCCAGGCTTGACCAGCTCTGCTGCGACTAATCCTTCCTGCGTAATCATCACCCGTGGGCCTAAGGTAAAGGCATTGGCCATTCGGTCCGGCTCGGTTCGCACGAGGCCGGTGATCAGAAATACTGCGCGGCCAATCTTCAGTCGATCCCCGACCGAAAGGCCCATCCGAATCAACAGCGACTCCTGCACCACCGCGCCCAAACAAGAAAGCCCGCCGCAGCGGCTCTTATCCGGGTGGAGCAAGACATTGAGCGATTGCGTCGAGTCGAGTTTGATCGTTCCATATAATGGATAGGCCGACTCAACCGCCTTGAGTTCAATGATTTGTGTGGATTGAGTCGAAGGGGGGCCGGGAGTCGCGCGCGCAGCCATCGCGACCAGCTCGCTCACATGGGTGAATGCGATGCCCCGTTCATTCAGCGAGTGCAGCACCGCCTGTCCTTGGAGGCTCAGGGGGCGAGTCAACCGAATTTCAAGATCGCCGCCCAGTAGCCCACGCGCTTCTTTGGTGACCGCCTGCTCCATATTTGCGCCGAACAGCGACACTCCGACCAAGGCTCCGACGCCGATTGCGATACAGGCGAAGAAGTAGAGAAAGTGCCGCCAGGCTCCCCTGGTTTCACGCCAGGCCATTTTCAGGATGAAGTGAATCACCGGGGTGACTCTGCGGTTCGGGAGTCTGAGTCGGTGAGGGTGTCGGACTCGATGCGGCCGTCGCGCAAGGCAATCACACGCTCCATTGAAGAGGCCATGGTTCGATCATGTGTCACAAGGACCAAGGTGGTGCCGTAATCACGATGGAGAGCATGGAGGAGCTCCATGATATGCTGCCCCGTGGTCGAATCCAGATTGCCGGTCGGTTCATCGGCTAATAGAATCGGCGGGTGACAGGCGAAGGCTCTGGCCACTGCCACCCGCTGCTGCTCGCCTCCAGACAGTTGGACAGGATAGTGATGCAATCGTTCTCCCAATCCGACGGTCTGCAAGAGTTCCGTCGCGCGCTCCTGGGCCATGTTTATTCCTGCCAACTCCAGCGGCACCGAGACATTTTCCAGAGCGGTGAGAGTGGGAATGAGATGGAAGGATTGAAAAATGTAGCCGATGTGATCGCGTCGAAATCGTGCCAAGGCACTCTCGCGCATCGTCGAGATCTCCACCCCGTTCAATATAATGGAGCCTGAGGTCGGTCGATCCAGTCCGGCGATGAGGCCGAGCAAGGTAGACTTCCCGCTTCCGGAGGGGCCGACGATAGCCACGCGCTGCTTGTCAGGAATTTCGATCGTGACGTCGTCGAGGATCGTGACCTGATGGCCTCCACCGGCCAAGCACATCGTTAAATGAGAAAGAGAGATCATCGTATCCTTCCGGTTCCCGCAATGCGAACCATGAGAAGGGTATATTATACTGGATGATGATGCGCCGCCCACGGATTCTCACAAAACTATTTTCTTGTCTCTGCCTCTTCTTGATCATCCTCTGCGGGTCTGACCATGGCGATGCGACCGCCGCATCACCATCATTGGCAAATCCTCCGCGCGAGAGCACAAAATCAGGGCTTCTTTCTGCCGAACGTCCGAGCATCGTGGCCTTTGGCAATAGCCTGACGGCCGGCTTAGGTGTGCGGCCGGATGAATCCTATCCCGCGCGATTGCAGCGGACATTGGACGCAGCCGGCTATGCCTATCGGGTCGTGAACGCGGGAGTGAGCGGTGATACGACAGCCGGCGGAGCCAGAAGAGTCTCGTGGATTCTGAAGAACAAGCCGACAATCGTCATCCTGGAGCTCGGCGGTAACGATGGCCTTCGCGGTCTCAGCCTGAGCGAGACCAAGTCAAACCTCGACCGGATCATTCAACAGCTTCGACAGGCCTCGGTCACCGTCGTGTTAGCCGGGATGAAACTCCCTCCGAATTATGGACAGGACTATACCGACGGGTTTGAGTCACTGTTCCAGGCCCTCGCAAAGCAATATCGCCTGACACTGATTCCATTTTTTCTCGATGGGGTGGCGGGCTCGTCCTCGCTCAATCAAGCCGACGGCATTCATCCGACAGGCGAGGGCTATCGCATCATCGTCGAGAAGATCTTCCCAACGCTTGAGCCGTTGCTGCAGCGGAAACGGTGAGAGTGACTTATGGAGAGGGCGGTAGGGCAGGGAACCTCCCTGCCCTGTCGTGACCATGCCTTGACCCCGTAGCTACTTCTTTTTGCCTTTCGGTTTCTGCGCGGCTTGCTCGGCGTGCGTCAGCGATTCTTCTGCATGCTTCAGCGATTCCTTCGCATGCTCTAGTGCTTCCTTCGCGTGGGCATTCTCGCTTCCTTTTATGGCTTCTTCCAGATGCGTAATGGCTTCTTTCTCGTGCGCGATCCCTTCCTTGGCATGCTTGACTACTTCCTTGACATGCCCGTTTTCGCCCGCGAAAGTGGGGCTCGTCATGCCTCCTGCGATAAGACCACAGACAGCCACTGCCATAACGACGGCTTTCACTCGGCTCATAACTCCTCCCTTGTGTGATGGTGAGCGTGTCATCCGAACAGGATCATACAGCAGCGACAAATGTTTACAACTCTCATATTTCATGACGACTCTCAATTTTTCACCCCGAAGAGCCGGGGACTCAGAGGGAGGCTGGCTCCAAGTCCCCAGGCAGGTCCGGAAGAGAAAGGCACCTACCGGACCTGTTTTCTGCGGCGTTTCACCTGATTGATGCAAGTCGAATCAATGGGTAACGGAGGAGGCCGCTCTAAGAACGCCCTCCTCTCCGCTTGAAACCACCAGGCCTATCTTGACAAGCTAAAACAATCCCAGCGTCACGCCTCCATAGAAGGCCCGGCCGTAGCCGGCGAAGAAGGCCTGTTGGAGTGCAGCTTGGCCGGGTGTTTCACCGCTGATCACCTGGCCAGACGCGGCGTACTTTTTATCCGCGATGTTGTCCACTTCAAAAAAGAGCTTGGCGAATCGGAACCAAGAATTGTTCAGCTCGAAATTCTTGTGAATGTTCACATTGGCGATCACATAGGAGGGGATACTGAACGTGTTGCTGTTGTTCAGGAAGTAACTATTGTAATAACTGCCTTCGACCCAGGCTCCCCAACCGGTTGGCCCATGATCATACGAGACTTTGCTATTCAACACATCGGTTGGCACGTTCGGTACGTTCTTGCCATCCCGGACCAAGAAACCAGAGGCAAGACGGTCTGAGAAGTTCGTGTACTTGGCATCGATGTGTGTGTAGGCCCCGGAGAGTCGCAGCCCGGTCATCGGTCGCCAATCGTAAAAGGCTTCAATTCCTCGATATTGAGACGAATCGGCATTCACCGTTGCGGCGTTGTTTTGCGTGATCGTTTGCGAGATCAATTCATCTTTAAAGAATGTCCAAAATCCAACAAGCTGGACTGTCAATGTCTCATGCAGCTTGGACTCCGTTCCGATCTCAAAGTTGGCGTTCTTCTGCGGCTTCAAGTTGAAGTTCGTACCTGGTTGACCGGTGACGGGGTCTCTCAGGAGTTGGGCAAAACCGGGGATTCCATATCCAGTCGAGGCCCGGACCCAATGACGATGGGCATCCGTCGGTTTCCAGCTCAGCGTCATTTCAGGCGCCCAGTTCGTGAAGGTTCGATCGGCACTCGCCCTCGAAAGTAAATTGCCTTGCGTACAGGTGACAACTCCAGGCGGGGGGCAATAGTTAATCGCTTGCACACTTAGCATCGATTGCTCAAACCCTAGTCCAGCAGCAAGAATCACTTTCGGCACAATTTCCAGTTCTTCTCGAAATCGGCCTCCGACGTTTCTGATCGTTCCCCGTGAATTCTGGATGAGGGTTCCTCTGGTGCCCATGCCGTCGTTCAGGTTCTGGAAGGTCTGCCCCTCCTGCTCCATATTATTGAGGAAGAAGCCGACATAGCTCCGCAGCGGCATATCGAACAGCTGCCCATCATGCCGCAAGTCGGCATAGTGCTTGAAATTGGGATTGATACTGTCGCCGATCGTGTTGAACGTCTGATTGATGTCTTTGACGTCGTAGTCCGCTTCCAGCGTGAGGACCGTGTTCGCATTCAGTTGCCGTTCGTAGATGCCGCCGACAATGGTGCGCCGATCGAGCCGGCGTTGTGCGAGTTGCGGGGCGTTGCCGGCTTGCCGATGATCGAACGTGAACTGCGCCTGGGTCAAACGGGTGGGTACGAGGGTGTCCAGCCAGTTGGTGATGGCCTTAAAGTAGAAATTCTGCTTGTCGTCGATCCTGAATCGAAGATTCAGGTTGATCGTTTGCGTACTGTAGTTGCTGTGCCGGATAAATCCGTCTTCCCCCACGTTACTGGCGAAGAGGGAGACGTCGAGATTCTCATATTGTTTGCCTACGGCCATAGCCTCCTTGTGGTACCCGAACGACCCTCCGCTCCCGAACATCTCGACTCCGTTGATATCGCTTCCGCGCCTGGTCCTGAAATGCACCATGCCCCCCAATGCATAATTGTCGTACAGAGACGACGAGGCGCCGCGAATGACCTCGGTGCTTCTCATAAACCAGGGATCATGGATGTCGAGCCTGGACAATCCGTCGGATTGCGTCTGGACGAATCCGTCCTCGTAGATCTTAATGTCACGCGCGGCGAAGGTCGTTTTGGCGCCTTGGCCACGAATCATGATGCTGAAATCGCGTGGCCCGTTCGCTTGACGCAAGACGACACCCGGGAGCGATTCCATCGACTCCTTCATTGTTCTGGTCGGCTGAGAATCCGTTTCAGACGGATCCGTCGCGGATAATGAAAGGCCTTCAGGCCGCTTCTGAAAGCGCGTGCTCACGATGCTCGTATCGCTCAATTCATATTCCGGCATCGCCCCGGTGACCTCCGCTTGCTCCGGCGCCACTTTCTCAGTGACCGTCTTGGGGCCCTCGGCTGGAGGCACAGTACTCGCACGACCCTGCTTGAGGTCCTCCAGCTCTTGCAAGATACCTTTGAGCTGTTCACGCAGTTGCTGCTCCCTTGATCCTTGCTGCACCGCCGCTGCCGCGGCCGGTTCTTGTGCCAGCGCGACGTGATCTAGAGCGGCCATGCCTCCGAGCGCTGTGACTGCGACAATGATTTGCATAACGTTCTTGAACGACGCCATAGCCCGTACTCCTTCATGTAAGAATGAACAGGACGCACAGTCCTCCCAGCCGTTGACAGGCCTCTAGGTCTTGGCTCTGCCCATACAGGGAGAAGGCTGATGAATAGTGAGTGGATGCGGCGCTATGAATGGGGAGGCGCGCGAGATTGGCCTGACTGTGGGGAAAGGAATGACGAGACGGAAGAGTCAACCAACAGCAGCATCGACACGAGGTGAAGCGGCTGCGTCTGTATTGTGGGCGTAGGAAGGTCCACCGTCGGATTGGAGTCGCAGGCCCAAGCGCAGAGAGAAGAATGCGTCAGTCCGCCCGTGTGATGATGGGCTGAGCCTGGCCGGCTCTCGTGCGCAAAGAGACAGGTCACCGCGCTGACCGATAGCGTCAGGTACAGCGTCGCAATGGCCAGAGAGAGTGGGACAAAACACTTCTTCATTTCCCGCTCTCCATGACGTGCCGCATTGCCGCCATTGCTTCAGGACTATCCCAGGCGCGAGGCCCAACCGCTCGTCCTACTACCGCGCCATTCATGGCGATCACAACGGTGGTCGGAAGGCCGCGCACCATGAAGGACCGGGAGACTTCTTGATTTTCGTCGAACAGCACCGGCAGGGTGACTCCTAACTGAGAGAGAAAGTGAGAAATGCCCTGGCGCTGGAGGTCCGTCGTCACGGTTAACAAGGCAAAGTGTGTAGGGTCCAGTTGCTGTTGTAATCGCGCAAGGGAGGGCATTTCTTCTTTACAAGGTCCACACCAAGTGGCCCAAAAGTTGATGAGCACGACCTTTCCTGCCAACTCGCTCGATTTCATGACTGTGCCGTCCAGCGTCGTGAGCTCGAAGGGAGCCGCCATGCTTCCTGCCGGCATCCGGCTCATCTTGAGCGAGACAAAGGGGTCGGCGGCCAGTGTGGGCTCAGCCGATATGATGCTCAAGAGAAAGAGCATCGTAACAATCCCTGATCGAGTCAAAAATGCATACACGTCTAGGGTTCCTGTCTCGCGAGAACCTTTGCAGGGGGCAATTGCAGCGTTTGCACCACCATCCGATGCGCCGGCATCGCGTGCTCCATCCACGCCAGGGCGGCCAGCCCCTTCGAATTGATTGAGAGGGACGGTGTCTGGCCCTTTTTCTCGTTCAATTTCTCTGGCGCGCTGAATGTGTGCCCACGATCGAGGGAGACGCTCATCACGACCTCGCGCCGGACTGGCGATTGTTCTTCCCAGACGATCACGAGACGCCCCTCTGGATCGACCGCCATTTGGGGATGATCCGGGAAGGTTCCCTTAGATACGTTCAGTTTCTGTTTGGGCGAGAATGTCTCTCCCCGGTCATCCGAATAGGCGAGAAACACCGCGGGAGTTTCATCAACGCCCTCGGTGTACCAGGCCACATAGAGCCGCCCGTGCCGATCTGTGCCGATTGAGGCAGGGCGATGCGGGCAGCCTGGGAATACCCACTTGTCGTGGCCGACAATCACCGGTGCACAAAACGTTTGTCCACCGTCTGTGGAACGGGCCACTACCGTTTCGCGGATCTCACCGGGGAGAACCTTGCGCCAGGCCAGATAGAGTGTCCCGTCCGGCCCGGTGGTGAGAGAAGTCCGGCAACAGACGCAGGTGTCTTCGTCAACCTTGAGGTTCTTTGAGACGGTGCGTCCGCGATCGGTCGAGCGTGTCGCAAACGTCCCCGGTTCTTTCTTGCCCTCTCGCCCATCAATCCAAGCCACATGCACGACGCTGTCAGGAGCAACATGAATCGAGTCGAAACTATGGCCGATGATCTGCTCATCGTCGTTCACCAGAATCGACGGCAGAAACGTTTTTCCGCCGTCCGTAGACCGGCTGAGCCGCAATTCGTTCGAGAACGGTTTGTCGGGCGTCAGTTTCGGATGGGTCAAGGCCCATGTCAGGAATATGTCGTCTCCAGCTAAGGCCAGCGCCGGCGCTTCTTGTCGCATGTAAGGTGCCTCGGTCGGCTGGTTCACCTTGACCGGAGTGCCGATCGGTCCTTCCGGCTTTTCAGTTCTCGAGTAGAACACCGTGCGTGTGTCCTTATTCTCCTCCACCCAGGCAAGCGAAATACGGCCTTCAATGTCGATCTGGACGGAAGGCCCTATCACCGCTCGCACTTTGTGATCGGTCGTCAACTTTGGACCGAACCTCCACGACTGATCCGAATCAGCCAGCGCTATCGGCACGAGCGAGACCGTGCTAATAACAATCCCGGCCATCATGACCAGGTTTTGAGTGCTGAATTTCCGTTCGATCATGGTGCGCCTCATTTCGATCCTCGAATGGAGATTTGCGTGTTGCGCCCGCTTGAACCTTGTTGCGCGGCAACTCCGGGCAACGATTCAAGAGACTCCTTCATGCTTCTTGTCGGCTGATCCGAAAATTCAGAGCGCGGAACCGTGGATCGCGCCGTCCCTTCAGGCAGCGATCGGAGCTGACGCAACTCACTCTCGATGTGTGCCTGTTCCCGCGGCAATTCTCGAATCCGTTCACTCCGTCCTTTTTCGCTCATCGCGTTCTGTTTTTCTTCTGCACAGACCGGTAGAGCCACCATGCTTAGCAGGCTGAGCACCATCGCGGCTCGCACCATCTTCAGTCCTTGATCCAACTTCAGGGACACAGTACATCTCCTCCCCGCGACTAACCCCCCAAGCTATAGATCATCGGCACTAAGACCGCGACTTCGGATATGCCGAGCGGTCGATGCATATGCAGCGGGCAGGCCAGCCGAACGGCTTCTATGGCGGCATTGTCGAGCGCTTCATGCCCGGAGCTTCGATGGACCTTCACCTCAGACAAATGGCCATCGGCTCGAATGACTGCGCGCAGCACCACCTTCCCTTCCCAGCCATTGAGGCGCGCGGAACTGGGATAGCGTTTGATCTCAGCCAATCTCCGCCTCAGCGATTCGGCCAGCCAGCCATGATCGACTTTGACAGCGGGAGTCGAATGGGTTGCCATCAGCGTCTGCGGTGCGGACTCCTGGGCAACAGATTCGGACGACTTCGCATCGCTCCCATTCGCTGTTGGGGGAACTGAAGAGTCGGGATCGTGGGTAACAGGAGCGGTCTCGGCAGTGCGCGCTTCAACAGGATGAACCGGCGCTTCAGTAGTTATGGGTTCTGCCACTGCCTGTTGTACCGGCGCTGCAGTGATCACCGGTTCAGCCGTTACTGCTTCCTGTTGCATGACAGGGGCACCCGGCTCGACCACTGCTTTCTGAGGCTGCAGTACTTCGGTCGGCGGCTGTTCCCTCACTTGCATCGCTTCGCGGGGCTGTACGTCCTGCCTCACCATCTTGGGGTTGCTGGGAGCAGGGACTATTGGACGTACCATCGGCTTAACCGGTTCTTGGGTTGGCGTGACATCAGCTTGACGCATTTCTTGAACCAGTTGTGGTTCGACCAATGCGATATCCCATTTGAAGGGCTCTTTCATCGCAATGTGTTTTGCCTGAGCCATCAGCCCAAAAGCCACGGCTAGCGCAATGCTATGAAAGACAGCCGAAGCGATCCATCCTCGCACTCGATATTGCCCTTCGATGTTGTTGACCACTAGATCACCACCTATGTGAATGGTTTTCAGCGGTTCAGCTCAGAACCGTTGTTCTTTTCCCTTGCCCTCCCTCAAGAGAGGTGTGGGCAGCACTGTGTGCGACGAGTTCAAGAGATATGAAAGTAGGAGGAACTATGCGAGAGGAGGCGCGCGAGATGGTGGTTGAACCGTGAGGGGAGCACTAATCTGTGATTCGAGAAGGTCTTCTTCTACGAGAGCAACCTGTTCAGCAGGAGCGAAGTGGACCGAAGCCCCCTCGACCGCATCAGCTGCGATGCAGAGCCATGAGCAGAGGGCGGTGGCGTGAGTCGCTGCGTTGTGGTGCTCATGTTGCCCCATGTGGGCGGTGAGTTGCGGGTAGACGATCCCGCTGAGCGCCACGAGCCAGAGCGCGAATCCTGCGACTGCAAGTTGTCGAATTCTACGGACCATAATCCGAACGCCGCTTTCCACTTCAGCCTTTAGCCTGAATACCTGGGTCTAAGACTTTCATCGAACAGCCGCTGCCTTTAGGGGCTCCGTTTTCTGAATCCGTGCGACAATTTCATCGATCTTCTGCTCGGTCAGCAGCCCGCCCTTGATATATTCCTGCACGCGCCCTTCTTGATCGATGAAGATGCTCACAGGTAACCCGAACACGCCGAACTGATTTGCCACTTTGTTGTCGCGATCCATCAGGACCGGGAAGGTGTGGCCGTACTGCTTGATATGTTCACGCACTCTGGCGTCGTCTTCCAATTCGTTGACGGCAAGAACCACAAAGCCCTTGTCGCGCAGCCTGTCATAGGCTGTTTGCATCGCCGGCATTTCGGTCGTGCAGGGCTTGCACCAGGTGGCCCAGAAGTTCAGGAGCACGATCTTCCCGCGATATTGGCCGAGGCTCTGCTCTTTGCCCGCCAGATCGATCAAGTGAAAATCCTCTGCCTGCACCCCGACCGCCGGGACCCGTGAGCCCATGCTCCATGCCTGTGGCATCTGCACCAGACTGTACATGCAGGCCGCCAGTACCAACCCCATGCCTAATACTCTGGTCGTCTTCTTCATCGGCTCCTCCCTTCTCGCAACTTGCTCCGGCAATTTAGGCCGCCGGCTTGGTCAGCTGAAACGACTTGGTGATGCCAAAAATGAAACTCGTTCCCTGCGAGAGATTGTTATTCGCATCGCGCGCGATCGGAATCTGGCTATAGAAATAGACTGATGTCGCGTCGGTCCATGAAGAACTCACCAGATCGCCGAGGCTGATCTGGAATCCAGGCGTATAGGCAAAGTAGGTCGAGCCGGTGTTGGGCACTCGGCGATTCATGACAGTCGGATCGATCACGGTTGGATCTGCACCGACAAATGGCGCTGCCGACTGTTCCAGATTAGCCTCCACATTGTCATGCACGAGGTAGCGGTAGTTGAATTGATTCGTCACGACCAGCCAAGGCAGGGTGACAAGATTGACGCCGAAGTTGAAGAGAAACTCGTCGCCGAACTGGTAGCCGTCGCGATTGCGAAAGGTATGGCGATAGCTGCCATAGGCAAATTGATTCAGCCGATGAGGGATCAGTTCATAGGTCTGATAAACCGAGCCGATCAAGCCGACGTGGCCCCGCCCCAACTGCCCGGACGATTCCAGCACACGATTGCCGCTGTCTCTGGCCCGCGTGTCGCCGGTCGGTAGATCCATACCAAAGCCCAAGACCACCAAGTTTCTCAGCGTGGGCAAGACATTATATTTCGCGGTGACTCGCATATCCCCGATCCCGTTGTCGAAAAAGTTGGCATTTTCGCCAAGTTCAGTGGTCGACTCACCGATCTCATCGATGTGCCCATGTTTACGCTTCAAATACGGCACGGTCACCTGAACGGCAAATCGATCGGTCACCCCATAGTTCATGTCGAGCGTATAGGTTTGGGTGATCGTTCTGACCTCTTTATGATGGTCCAAGATCAACCGCTGGTTCGCCTGATCGGCCGCTGGAATAATACCGTTAGTTCCGCTGAGCAGCCGCATAGGGGTATAGTTGTACGTGCCATTGATCGTCAGCATGCCTTCCTGCGGCACCTGTTGTTGAGATCCGATCACGACAAAACAGGATACAGCGCCGCAGGAAGCTTGTGCCTGCTGGGCGACTGGCCACGCGAAGAAGACCATCGCAAGACTAAGAATGAATCCGAGGATGAACCGTTTCCGTATCATGTTGCTGCTGGTCCTTTCTCTCTAGAAGAATTGTCATCGTCCGCCTGTTACCACGATCCATTCGATAGATCGTGTGATAGACAGATATGGCTCTGCTCGGAGCCGTATGAACAACGAAGATTACAGAGAGAAAGATGGAGGAGCGCGGCTGGGAGAAATTCGGCAATTTTCGATTGAAGGCTGTGTGAAATGAGAGGGTTCGATGAGATCGATCGGACTGAGTTCGGCCTGAAACGTGACCACCGCCGTATCGAGAACCACCCCGGCAGCGCACATCCAGGAACAGAGCAGCGTGCCATGGGTGGCAGCCTGATGTTGTGCATGGTGTCCGGCGTGCTCAACCGACTGAGCTTGAGCCAATCCACCGACAGAAATGACACAGACTATGAGGAGGATCGACAGGAGCTTGAGGGTGGTACGATTCATCGGCAGACGATCCAGTGTGATCTAGCCGAATGCTACCGGATGCCTGAGAGACCTGTCAAGCCGGTTACCCGCACAGGCCCTCTGCTGAATTAGGAGCCATGTTATAGGATTCATGGAAAAGATCCTGTATACTGCGTCGATCATTTCTGGAAACATCGGCATTCGCTCTGAACAGCAGCATTATGGTTACGCAACTTCTCAATACGATCTTCGGCAGCAAAAACGATCGTGAAATTAAGGGAATCCTCCCGATTGTAGAGCGGATCAACGGCCTGGAATCGGGTCTGACACCGCTCTCCGATCAGGCTCTCGCGGACAAGACCCCGGAGTTCAAGAAGCGCCTTGAGGCCGGGGAGACTCTGGACGATATCCTACCTGAGGCCTTCGCGGTCTGTCGTGAAATGTCCCGCCGCAAGCTGAACATGCGCCACTTCGATGTGCAGCTGATCGGCGGCATGATTCTCCATCGAGGCCGCATCGCTGAAATGAAGACCGGCGAAGGGAAAACCCTGATGGCCACGCTGCCGATCTATCTGAATGCGCTTGAAGGGAAAGGCGTGAACCTCGTCACCGTGAACGACTACCTCGCCAAGCGCGATGCGCAGTGGATGGGCGTGCTCTACCACGCGCTAGGACTTTCGGTAGGCATCATTCAGCATGACGCCTCATTTTTCTTCGATCCGGCCTATGAGGCTTCCGACAAGCGGCTTCAGTCTCTCCGCCCTTGTACGAGGCCGGAAGCCTATCGCACTGATATTACGTATGGCACCAACAACGAGTATGGCTTTGACTATCTCCGAGACAACCTGGTCGTTACCGATTTGGCCCAGTGCGTGCAGCGCGAATTGAATTACGCCATCGTGGACGAAGTCGACAGTATCCTCATCGACGAGGCTCGTACGCCGTTGATTATCTCCGGTCCGACGGACGAGACGACCGATCTCTACTACCGCATCAATGCGATCATCCCCCAGCTGAAACCGGAGCAAGACTATACCGTCGAGGAAAAAACGAAGACCGCGTCGTTGACCGAAGACGGGAACGTCCGGGTCGAAAAATTGCTCGGCGTGGACAATCTCTACGATCCCAACCATATGGATCTCGTCCATCACGTCGTCAAGGGGCTCCAGGCCTATAGTCTCTATAAACGGGATGTGGACTATGTCGTGAAAGAGGGCGAAGTCATCATCGTGGATGAATTCACAGGCCGGCTCATGCCGGGCCGCCGCTGGAGTGACGGGCTGCATCAAGCGGTGGAGGCCAAAGAAGGCGTCAAGATCGCCAACGAGAATCAAACGCTGGCGTCGGTCACCTTCCAGAACTATTTCCGCATGTATAAGAAGCTCAGCGGCATGACCGGCACGGCGGATACGGAAGCGGCGGAGTTCGCCAAGATCTACAATCTCGACGTCAATGTGGTGCCTACCAATCGCAAGATGGTCCGGCTGGATTACGCCGATGTCGTCTACCGAACCGAGAAGGAAAAGTTTAACGCAATCGTCGAAGATATCAAGGAGTGCCACGAGCGCGGCCAGCCTGTCTTAGTCGGCACGATTTCCATCGAAAAATCTGAACGGCTTGCCGGCACCTTGAGCCGGAGCGGCGTGAAACACAACGTCCTCAACGCGAAGCAGCATGAGCGCGAAGCCGAGATCATTGCCCAGGCCGGACGCAAAGGCGCTGTGACCATCGCGACGAATATGGCGGGCCGTGGCACCGACATTCTCCTGGGCGGCAATCCCGACTTTATGTTCAAACAGATCCTGTACCGGGAAGAGAACTTGACGGAAGAAGGCAAGCGGGAAATTTTTGAACGGATTCGGGTCGACTGTGAAAAGGACAAACAAGAGGTCATCGCGGCAGGTGGTCTCCACATTCTCGGAACTGAACGTCACGAAAGCCGCCGGATCGACAACCAGCTCCGGGGCCGCGCTGGGCGCCAGGGCGACCCTGGTTCGTCACGCTTCTATTTGTCGTTGGAAGACGACCTGATGCGCATTTTTGCCTCCGAGCGGGTTTCCCAGTTGATGCTCAAACTCGGCATGGAAGAAGGTGTCCCGATTGAGCATGGCATGGTCACCCGGGCCATCGCCAACGCCCAGAAGAAGGTCGAAGCCCATCATTTCGAAATCCGGAAACAGCTGTTGGAATATGATGACGTCATGAACAAGCAGCGCCAGGTGATTTATCAGCACCGGCGCGCCGTGCTGGGCGGATCGAACCTGAAAGACGATCTTCGCGGGATGATCGACGGCCTGGTGGAATCCGCGCTGAACATCTATTGCCCAGCTGAACAATACACTGAAGAATGGGATATGAAAGGGCTCGCTGAGCTGATGCATAGCCAACTCAGCATCGATATTGCTCAGGGCAAGAACGACGGCGGTGAGTCACTCCGTGCCATTGGGCGCGACGCATTGCTTGAAGACCTCCGCGCGCAGGCGCGCGAGGCCTACGATCGGAGAGAACAGGACCTGAGCCCTGAATTGATGCGCTTCCTGGAGAAGACCTTCATGCTCCAGGTCATCGACCACCATTGGAAAGATCACTTATTGGGGATGGATCACCTGCGCGACGGGATCGGATTGCGCGGGTACGGGCAGAAAGATCCGCTCATCGAGTACAAGCGCGAAGGCTTCGATCTCTTTGCCGGCATGATGGAGCGGGTCAAGTCCGATACGCTCGATCGGCTCTTTCATGTGCAGGCGGTCCGGCACGAAGAGCAACCCACCGCTGCACCGGCCCCCCCTCCGCCCCCCGTCATCTCACGCCCACTTCCCCCGCTCATCCTCAATCGCGGAGAAGAACCAATCGCTCCGCAGACGGTTCAGCACAGCGACGACAAAGTCGGCCGCAACGACCCCTGCCCCTGCGGCAGCGGGAAAAAATACAAGAAGTGCCATGGAGCCTAGGGAAGGCTCGCTGCGCCCGTCTCTCTCCCACGCGTCAATTCGACCGTTCTAAATCTCACAGCTGCTTGGCGTCGAAACTTGTTCCGTTCCATGCGATGCATGAACGGAACGTCGGACATCGACGCCACTTCGCCTTCGGCGAGCCGCAGTGGTTCGACAGAACGGTGCCCGAATTGCCGCATAGGTCGCGAGAAAAGGCGCAGCGAGCCTTGTCGAGGTGTGGAAGAAAATCGACCGTCTCAGTCCACATCCCTTCCAGCTGAGCCGGAGAGAGAAGATAAAAACAAGAGGAAGGCGGCTGTTCGGTACGTTTGGTGTTCGAACTTCCGACACGGTCGCCTGTCAGGCTATGGCAGTCCAAAAACGGTGAGAAAAATGGCAAGGGATCGGATTGTCGTCAGTGATAGTACCGCCAAGTGGGAGCGGCGGGGTCCAGCTTGGGTTCGTCCAGAGTCCGGCAATAGATTTCCTTGCTCGTGCGGAGGATCCAAATGAAGCCTCTGAACTGTACGGGAATGCAGGACTCGGTGAGGGTCGCTTCAACGATCAGCTTCTGCTTCAAGACACCATGGTTGCCCGGCCCCATTACTGGGCATTTAGCCAGGGGGGGGCATCGTCGGGAGTATTTTCACACACCAGCTTGCGGTCAACGGTGATTCGGCGTTTGCCTCCGACGGCCATGCCGTTCAATCCGAGTCTAATGCCTGGTTGGATGGTAGCCAAGTGTTCAGAGTCGTAGAGTCCACTTTCGGGAGCACCTTTGAACCCAACCAGGTGATAGGCGGGTCCTTTATAAATAAAGGTGCCGTCGGCCTGATGAATTTCGAGTTCGGCGGAGATCTTGCGTCCCCAGGCAGCCAAGGGGCCGTCTCCGATCTTCAGGTCCTCGATTTGCACAAACTCTCGCTTTTCCCGTTCCAGCCGTTCCCTGAGCGGGTCACCCAACGATTCGACTTCGTACACGTCCCCGTATTGGTACCCACATCCGAATTGGGCCAGGGCAAGAACCAAAATAACCAGAGTGCGTTTCAACATCATCGCTCCTTCGGTAGCCTGACGTTACCGCCGGATCGAAAATCGGTCAATCGATATGCAAAATGATCCTTCCACGCTCGCTCGTTTTTCTCCAGGGATGGGGGCTGATTGATCTTCTACTGCGCGCATCGGACGAGCTTTGTCGATCTCCTAAATTGATCCTCCCCGGCTCGCTAGCTTTTTCTCTCTGGGAAGGGCACCCATGTTGGTCTAAGTGCGGCCGTCGAACGAGGCCCTTCTTAGGGCGCGCGTTCCGGGAGCACAGGACCAACGTGGGTGTCCTTCCCATCCTTTTCATCGTGCTCGTTCTGCGAGCACGGAAGATCATCTGGCTCCATCCCTTTCCCTCTCGAAGAGGGAGATTCGCCTGAGTTTCCAATAGTCTCCACCTTGACTTAACGGCAAACTCAAGGCTAATCTACGCCATTTTCACCCCTCCTTTGGCCCTTCAAGGGGGAAGGGTGGGGTGTCTTCTCGGCCTGTGATCTCATTTTTCTTTTGTTGTCGATGGGATAAGAGGAGTTGCTTGTGACAACCGGGCATCCTGAACTTATCGCTGCCATTTCTTCCGAGATCATCCAAAATGGACCGATTCCCTTCGTCCGCTTCATGGAACTGGCGCTCTATCACCCGCAATACGGCTATTACATGCGGCAATCAGACGGGGTGGACCATGGACCCATCGGCTGGTCCGGCGATTTCTACACCAGCTCCGATGTGCATCCGATTCTCGGTCGTGCGGTTGCTGCGCAAGCCAGACAAATGGACGAATTATTGGGTCGCCCTACTCCCTTCACGATTGTCGAAATGGGCGCCGGAAAAGGTTTGTTCGCGCGCGATTGCTTAGCGGCAATCTATGCGGAGAAGGATGATTTCGCCTCGCGTGTTCGGTATGTGCTGATCGAGAGAAGCCCTGCTATGAGGGAGTGGCAGCGCCAGAACTTGGCTCCCTGGTTCAACAAGCCTGGTCTTGTCACATGGGTAGAAGGCCTTGATGGGCTTGCCACGCAGAGTGTGACCGGCCTGTTTTTTAGTAACGAACTGATTGATGCTTTCCCGGTGCATCGGGTTCAAGTCACGGCTGGTCGGACAGAAGAACTCTATGTCGATTATCGAGACGGGCGCTTTGTGAACTGCTTGAAGCCTCTGTCCACGGCCAAGCTTGATCAATATCTGGCGCAACTCAATCCCACATGGCCGGAGGGTTATCGAACCGAGGTCAATCTCCTCGCGATGGATTGGATGGAGCAGGTTGCTCGGCGGATGGATCGTGGATTTGTTTTGACGATCGATTATGGACATACGGCGCAGGATTTCTATGGGTCTGAGCGGAGGGACGGCACGTTCCTCTGCTATTTCCAGCAACAGACGAACGAGGACCCATTCCTTCGCGTCGGTGAGCAGGATATGACCGCTCACGTCGATTTTTCGAGTTTGGCTTCTGTCGGGGAGGCGCAGGGACTCCATGTGACGGGGTTCACGAACCAAATGAGTTTCCTGATGGGGCTCGGTGTTGAAGAGATGATCGGGGCATTAGAACTGGAGAGCCCGGAATTTCTCGCCGCGATTCATCTCCTGAAGCCGAACGGCATGGGCAGTACGTTTAAAGTGCTCGTTCAACACAAGGGGATCAGGTGTCCGGAGCTGGACGGCTTGAAATTCAAACCATTTTTCGGGACGGCGCTGGCAACCTGTTCAGCAGCATGACGGATACGGGCACATGATGATCTTCGATTGGCCGGATCACGCTTCGTGGGGCCTCTATGTATAGCGGAAGTATCGCAGAGAACTATATACCGATTTTCTTATTTACCGTCGTTGCCTTGATCTTCGGCGTCTTCTCGCTGTTCGTTGGCAGGCTCATTCGGCCGAATCGTCCCTACCGAGCCAAACTGACTCCCTATGAAAGCGGAAGCCCGCTATTCTCGGACGCGCGCATCCAGTTTCCGATGCGCTACTACATCATCGCGATGCTGTTCGTCATTTTCGATATCGAGGTCATTTATATGATCCCCTGGGCTCTCCGGTTTCAGTCGCTCGGCCTCCTGGGCCTGATCGAGATGATGGTATTTATCGTCATCCTCTTGGCCGGGTTCTGGTATGCCTGGAAGAAGGGGGCGCTGGAATGGGATTGAGAAGGGGACTGTCAGGATGCCCTTCGTGCTCGCGGAACGCGCGGCCTCAGAAGGCCCTCGTTCGACGCGCGCAATGAAGGGCATCCCGACAATCCCCTTCTGGTACTGGTAATGGTGGAGTAGAACAGATGAGTTTTCTGGAGAGGCAGTTTGAGGCGAATATTCTGACGACCAATTTGGACGCGGTTGTCAATTGGTCCCGGAAGTCGGCCTTGTGGCCGATGACGTTCGGCCTCGCATGCTGCGCGATTGAAATGATCGCGACGGTCTCGTCGCGGTACGATCTGGATCGTTTCGGCGCCGGTGTCTTTCGAGCTTCGCCACGGCAGGCCGATCTGATGATCATTGCCGGCACGGTGACGCGCAAGATGGCGCCGGTGATCCGTCGTATCTACGACCAGATGCCGGAACCGCGCTATGTCATTTCCATGGGCTCCTGCGCCACATCGGGCAATCACTACAATAGTTATGCGGTGGTCCAGGGAGTCGATCAGATTATTCCGGTCGATGTCTATGTGCCGGGCTGTCCTCCCCGTCCGGAAGCGTTGCTCGATGGATTGCTGAAGTTGCAGGAGAAGATTCAACGGGAAAAGGTATTCGTGAGATAGACCGCGAGACGTGCGAGAGAAGCGGGACATGCGCGACTCGCAAACCGCTTCTGACTCGCAAAGAAGAACGATGAAAGCGTTGCTCGACAGCCTCAAGACGAAATTCCCGGATGCGATACTTGCGACTCGTGTCGATGCCGCACGCGCCGAGACGACTGTCCTTGTGGCTTCCACGCGATTGCTGGAGATCGCGCGTTATTTGCGCGATGAGCCGGAGGCGAACTTCGACCATCTCACCGATATCTGTTCGGTCGACTACCCTGAAGATCAGCTGCGATTTGAAGTCGTCTATCACCTGCACTCGCTCCCCCTTCGACAACGGCTTCGCCTCAAGGCTCGCATCGCGGAGGACAACCCGACGATTGCGTCGGTCACAGGCATTTGGAAGGGCGCCGAGTTCTTGGAACGCGAAGTGTACGACATGATGGGGATTCACTTTTCCGGTCACCCCGATCTCCGGCGCATTTTGATGCCGGAGGATTATGACGAGGGGTACCCGTTGAGAAAAGATTTTCCGACTGAAGGGCGTGGCTGGCGCAGTAAATTCGAGTTTATTCCAAGACTCGACGAAGCCTCGGTCGATGTCATCGAGAGCGAATTCACGGACTCGGAGAAAAGCGTCTTTCGCGCTGAGCCTGACGTGCCTAGTTCCCAACGGAAAGAGGAATTGCTGCTGAACATGGGGCCGCAACATCCGAGCACCCATGGCGTGTTGCGCGTCGTGCTCATGCTGGATGGTGAACGGATTGTGAAAGCCACGCCGGACCTCGGCTATCTGCATCGCGGCGTCGAAAAACTGTCCGAGGGTCTGACGTACATGCAGATCATCCCGCACACGGATCGGCTCGACTATGTCTGTGCCATGGCCAACAACTACGCCTATGTGCGCGCCGTGGAAAAGCTCCTCGAAATTCAGGCGCCAATCCGGGCGGAATATATCCGGACCATTGTGGCTGAGATGCAACGCATCATTGGGCATCTCTTCTGGCTCGGTACGCAAGCGCTCGATATCGGGGCCATGACCGTATTTTTTTGGACCTTCCGGGAACGTGAAACACTGTTGGATATGTTCGAAAAGCTCTGCGGGGCTCGATTGACGCTGAATTACTATCGCATCGGCGGTGTCGACAGCGATTTCACCCCTGAGTTGGTCCAACGGATGAAGGAATTCCTCGATACCTTTCCCGAGAAGGTTCAAGAATACGACGCCCTCATCGCATCGAACCGCATATGGCTCGGCCGTACGAAGAACATTGCCCTGCTCTCAGCCGAAGACGCCATCAGCTTCGGCTGCACTGGACCGGTCTTGCGAGGATCGGGCGTGGCTTACGATATCCGCAAGGTTGAGCCCTACGGGGTGTACGACAAAGTCGATTGGGACGTGCCGATCGGCAAAAACGGGGACACCTACGACCGCTATTGGATCCGTATGGAAGAAATGCGACAGAGCGCCAGAATCATTGCGCAATGTCTCGATCAGCTACCGGCTGGGCCGATCATGGCCGAATCGGCGCAATATATCCCGCCGCCTAAGGAGCTGGTCATGCGGGATATGGAAAGCTTGATCCATCATTTCATCATTTACACCCAAGGTATCAAGCCACCGAAGACCGAAACCTACTGTGCGACCGAGGCCCCGAAAGGCGAGTTAGGGTTTTTTATCGTCAGCGACGGCAGTCCTCGCCCGTACCGGATGAAGATTCGCGCGCCTTCGTTCGTGCACATGGGCGCCTTTGACCATATGGCGCGGGGCTATTTGATCTCGGACGTGATCACGATTTTTGGGACGTATGATGTCGTCATGGGGGAATGCGATAGGTGAGGGCTCGGGGGATTGAGCCCTTGCTCGCGCAACGCGCGGCCTCAGAAGGCCCTCGTTGGACGCGCGCAGTAGGCCCCATCACCCCGTCGCCTCACCGTTGAGGAAATGAAATGTTGAAAGAGAAGCACGCAACGGAAATTGAGGAAATCATAAGTCGCTATCCGGTGAGGCGCTCAGCGTTGATTCCCTTGCTGTACCTGGCGCAGAGGGAGGAGGGTTTCGTGTCCGAGGCGGCGATGAAGGAGATCGCGGGGCTCTTACGGTTGACCCCGCCACAGGTCTATGAGACGGCCACGTTTTACACGATGCTCAATCTCAAGCCAGTGGGAAAATTTCATCTCCAAGTCTGTAAATCCTTGATGTGCGGGCTGGCAGGGTCGGATACGGTGATTGGGTGGGTCAAGACGAAACTCGGAATCGGGCCGGGCGAGATGACGACCGACAGGCTTTTTTCTCTGAGCGCGGTTGAATGCCTCGCCGCCTGTGGGACCGCGCCGATGATGCAGGTCAACGAGGACTATTACGAACGGCTCACCGAGGAAAGATTCGACCGGATCCTGGCCGATCTCAAGCAACACGGGACCTGTCAGCTCAAGACAGGTCCATTTATGTGGCCGGAGGCGCCGAAGGCGCAAGTAAAAGGTTGATACGGTAACCATGCCCACGCACGAACTAATCTTGCTCAAGAACATGATGCAGCCGGGCTATACCGGCTCGCTCCAAGACTACGAACGGGCAGGCGGCTATCAGTCGCTCCGTAAGGTCGTGGGAAAGATGCCGCCGGCTGAAGTTACCACCATGGTCATGAAATCAGGGCTCCGGGGCCGTGGCGGCGCAGGTTTCCCGACCGGTGTGAAATGGGGATTCCTGCCCAAGGGCTATCAGGGGCCGCGCTATCTCTGTTGCAATGCGGATGAGAGCGAACCGGGCACGTTCAAGGACCGTCAGCTTATTGAGCGGGACCCTCATCAGATCTTGGAAGGCATCGTGCTCGCGTGCTACGCGATCGGGGCGGAAACCGCCTACATTTATATACGGGGCGAATTCGTTCTCGGTGCGAAGATCTTGGAGCAGGCGATTGTCGAGGCGCGGACCGCTGGTTACATCGGTACGAATATCTTGGGCACAGGAATCACCGCCAATGTCTGGGTGCATAGAGGCGCCGGCGCCTATATCTGCGGAGAAGAAACGGCTTTATTGGAGTCGCTCGAAGGCAAGCGCGGCCTGCCGCGTATCAAGCCTCCTTTTCCGGCGACACATGGTCTCTACAACAAGCCGACCGTGGTGAACAACATCGAGACGCTGGCCAACCTTCCGTATATTGTCGGTCGAGGCCCTGAATGGTTCGCGTCGATCGGTTCTCCACCGAAGAGCACCGGCACCAGAGTGTTCTGTGTGAGCGGCCATGTGAAACAACCGGGGAACTACGAAGTGCCGATGGGAGTCACCTTTCGCGAATTAATCTATGAGCATGCGGGAGGGATGCGCTCTGACAAACCGCTCAAGGCGTTCATTCCAGGCGGAGCATCGGCGCCGTTCCTCACCCCGAACCACCTCGACGTCAAACTCGACTTCGAGTCCGTTGCCGCTGCCGGCTCCATGCTCGGCTCCGGTGGGGTGACGGTAATGGAAGAAGGCACGGATATGGTGTGGGCCGCGCTCCGCCTCATGGAGTTTTTCTATCATGAGTCCTGCGGCAAGTGCAGTCCCTGCCGCGAGGGAAGCTCTTGGTTGGTACAAACCATGCGTCGAATCGTTGCAAAGCGCGGGCAGATGCAGGATCTTGAAACCTTGGTCGATCTATGCAAAAACATCGAAGGTCGAACGGTCTGCGCGTTCGGCGATGCGTCAGTAGCGCCGATTATGAGCACACTCAAACATTGGCGGGCTGAATACGTCGCCCTGATTCAGGAAGCGGAGGCTGCGAACCTGATTAAGCTGGAGCCGGCCGGGGTGAGACATTGAAGACGTGTAACGAATAATGACGAATATGGCCAGTATGACAGCAGAACACGTCCGCTTGACCATCGACGGGATTTCCATCTCGGTGCCGAAAGGCACCTTGGTGATCGAAGCTGCTCGACGAGTCGGCGTGATGATTCCGCACTTCTGCTACCATCCGAAACTGAAGCCGGATGCGAACTGTCGCATGTGCCTGGTCGAAGTCGAAAGAATGCCGAAGCTCCAAACTTCGTGCAGTACCATGGCGACCGAAGGCATGACCGTTCGAACCGCCACGACGGTCGTGCACAACGCCCACAAGTCGGTGCTCGAATTCATTTTGGCCAATCATCCGTTGGATTGTCCGGTCTGCGATCAGGGCGGGAAATGCGACCTCCAGGACTTTTCTCATGAATACACCGCGACCAGCCGGTTTGCGGAGACCAAGCGCATTTTCCAGAAAGAGTATTTCAGCCCCCTGATCGAAACGCAGATGAACCGGTGCGTGCAATGTTTGCGCTGCGTCCGCTATTGCGACGAGGTCATGGACGTCAAAGCCCTCGCCCCAATTGGGCGAGGCACCATGACCGAGATCAAGTCTTTCGGCGCCCATCCCTTGGACTGTGAGTTCTGCGGAGGCTGCGTGCAGATCTGCCCGGTCGGGGCCATCACCAGCCGGCTTTCGATGTACGAATACCGTCCCTGGATGCTCAAGCGAGCCGACACGGTCTGTACGTTTTGCGGGGATGGCTGTCAGATCACGGTGCAAACCAAGGATCAGGAATTGATCGAGGTGAACAGCGCCCAAGGCGCCGGTCGGAACAGCGGGGACCTCTGCGCGCGAGGATTTTTTGGATTTCGCGCGGCGAGCCATCCCGATCGACTGACCCATCCGTTGATCAGACGAAACGGTGCGCTTGTGGAAGCCACGTGGGAAGAGGCGCTGGAGTTCGTCGCCGAACACACCAAACGGCTCAAGTTGGCGCATGGCCCACAGGCCTTCGGCGGACTGATTTCCGGCCGCTGTACCAACGAAGAACTCTATCTGTTCCAAAAGTTCATGCGTCTCACGATCGGGACCAACAATCTCGACAGCAGCGCGCGGTACGGCCATATCAATGGAGTGCAGGCCATGCGCTCGGTGCAAGGCACGCATCGCTGGACCGTCACGTTCGAGGACATTGTGCAAGCGGATGTGCTTCTCTTAATCGGCACCAATATCACCGAAGCCAATCCGATTACCGGACTGAAAGTCAAAGAAGCCGTCAAGAAACACGAGGCGACATTGTTGACGATTGAGGCGATCCAGCCCGCGATCGGCACCATCAGCAACATTTCCAATCTGTCGAAGCAACATGTCTGTGTGGCGCCGTCCCAGTTCGGCGCAGCTGTTCTAGGTTTGCTGAAGGCCGTGGTCGAGAACAATCATATCGACAGTACAATCCGCCAGCAGGCACCCGACTATGTCTCGGCTGTCTCGCTAGCAATCCAACAACTGGATTGGGACGACCTGGCTGTGAGCACTGGAGTCTCACGCGAATCGTTCGTTCAGATGGCCGCTTCCCTGGCCGGAGGGCGTCGTGTCGTCGCGCTTGCGGGCCAGACTCTGCTGCGCAGCCAAGGCGCGTACGGGGTCTGTCTCAATCTCCTGGATCTGCTTCTCTTGACCGGGAAGCTCACTGCTCAAGGCTGCGGCTTTGCTCCCTTGGCGGAAGAGAATAACGATCAAGGAGCGGTTGAAATGGGCGCAGTCTCCGCATTACTGCCTGGCGTCCTCGACCTGACCGATCGCGATGCGCGCGACCAGATGACTCGTGCCTGGAAAGAGGATCTCCCCGTGGAGACTGGGGCGACACTCATCGAAATGATCGGCCTTGCGCAAACCGGAATCATCAAGGGTCTCTTCATCGTCGGCGAGAATCCTGTCGGGAGTCTTCCTCCTCAGACTGGAGTCAAAGAGGCGCTGAGCAAACTCGATTTCCTTGTATGCCAAGAACTATTTCTCACGGAAACAGCTGCGCTCGCCCATGTGGTGCTGCCGGCTGCTTCTGCTATGGAAAAAGCCGGAACCTTTACCAATACCGAGGGCCATGTCCAGGCCGTTCGGCCCGCGATCGATCCGGTGGGGGACAGCCGCCCAGATTGGGAGATTCTGTCGGCATTCTCAGTCTTCCTCGGCGCGCCGCTGGAATACGGCGATGCTAAGGAGATTCTGAAAGAGATTCGAGCCGTGATTCCTGGCTACGGGTCGCTCGGTCCCTCGCCGATTCCTCCCGCAGTGGACCCTGCTGCCGTCGACCGATACATGAATGAGGGATATCGCCGGGACCTTGCGACTCGGTATACTCTGCCCGTTCGAGACGAGCGTCAGGATGGAACGGTTCAGCTGGGGCTGACCCAGAGTCTGTTCCATTCGGGGAAACTATCGACCTATTCGACGGGACTGCTGCAAATCGAGCCGAGCGGGCTTTTGCAGATGAATCCCGTGGATGCTGCCCGACTCGGTCTCGATACGGGGGATCGGGTCCGTCTCTCAAACAGCCAAGGCAAGTTCACAACGACGGTGAAAGTCTTGGATCGTGTGCCCGAGGGCTTGGCGTGGCTCCCCGATCATTTCGCCCAGGACGCGCTACGACTCTTTGACTGTGTCGTCGATCCGGACACGAAAGTTCCGTCCTATCGGACAGCTTCCGTGTCGGTGGTGAAAACGGCATGAACGGACGGGAGCCCATGGAATATTTCACTTGTTATCCGGGAGTGTTGTCGTGACGGAGTTAAGCTTGCGGCTTGCGGTTTCGTTCGCCCAGATATTGGCAGAGATGAGTATCGTGATGATCACGGTCGCGACGCTGACCTATTTTGAGCGGAAGGTACTTGGCTGGATGCAGGATCGCATGGGCCCGATGGAAGTCGGTCCCTATGGACTCCTTCAACCGGTCGCCGACGGCATCAAATTGTTCTTCAAGGAGGATATCGTGCCGGCCGGCGCGAACAGGGCGATGTTCGCCCTGGCGCCGATGCTGACCATGGTCGTCTCCATGATCGGATTCGCCGTCATCCCTTTCGGCCCGAACATCACCTTGGATATCTTCGGGATGACGATCAAACCCTTCGTCGTGGCCGACATCAATATCGGGATTCTGTACATCTTGGCGATTGCGTCGATCGGCGCCTACGGCATTATTCTGGGAGGGTGGGCCTCCAACAGTAAATATTCACTGCTCGGAGGTCTGCGCGCTGCCGCCCAGGTCATCAGCTACGAGTTGAACGTCGGCTTGGCCATTGTCGGGGTGTTGATGTTGGCAGGAACCATGAGCATGGTAGAAATCACCGAAGCCCAGTCAGGGGGCTTCTGGCATTGGTTTATCTGGGGAGGCCGCCCCGACGGATTCTTCCCGATCCATACTCAAATCTTTGCCTTTGTCGTCTTCGTCATTTCCGCCGTGGCCGAGACCAATCGCATCCCGTTCGATCTGCCAGAGGCGGAAAGCGAACTCGTGGCCGGATTTTTTACGGAGTATAGCGGCATGCGATTCGCCTTTTTCGTCAGCGCGGAATATGCCAACATGATGCTTGTGTCCTGTGTCGCCTCTGCGTTGTTCTTGGGCGGCTGGAATGCCCCCTATCCCGGCACGATCTTCGAGTATGTCGGCCTCGAACAGTTGGCCTGGATCGAGCACATCGTCTGGTTTGCGGCAAAAGTCTATTTCTTCCTTTTCATGTTTATCTGGATACGCGCGACGTTGCCCCGACTGCGCTACGATCAATTGATGCGGTTCGGATGGAAGGTCATGTTGCCGATCGCGTTGGCCAACATCATCGTCACGTCCATTACCCTGTATTTCTTTCCGCGAAGCTGAAGCGGTTTGTCTCGTTTGTGTAGTTTCTTTCGTTTCTTTGGTTAGCGGGGATCAACATTGATGGCAGGCGCGCACGCATTGAATTCAGTGAGACAAACATGACGTTCAAGGCTTGGCTCAAGACCATCACGTTCTACGACATCTTCGTCGGGATGAAGGTGACGATGAAACACATGGTGCATTACCGGCCTGTCACTCTGCAGTACCCACATGAAAAGCGGACGCTGCCGGATAATTACCGCGGGATGTTGGCTCTATTGCGGTACGACGATGGGACGGAAAAATGTGTCGGCTGCGACCTCTGTGAAGCGGCCTGCCCCTCACGGGTGATTCGCGTGGTCAGCGCGGAGGTCCCCGGTGAGCCGACGAAGCGGTATTCGAAAGAGTATTACATGGATATGACCCGCTGCTTGTTTTGCGGGCTCTGTGTCGATGCCTGTCCGGTGGATGCCCTCGGCATGACACGAGAATTCGAATGGTCTGTGTACGACAAGCGGCAACTGCATCTCAATAAGGAACAACTGCTCGCCATCGGCGACCGGTCGTTCCCGGTTCGAGAGAAACAGTTGGAGCTCCAGCATCCGAATGTGGCGTTCTTCAACGTCGCGTTCAAGCACCTGCCGCAAAAACCCGGCTGAATTGCCCGCGCTTCAGAACTCGACGGGCTCGCCGTCCGGAGCCATGTCAAGATGCGCGCCACGGTCTGTGGGGCTGGCAGACTGTAGCGGCCTAGAGGAAGACGTGTCATGGAACTGGCGTTCTTTATCTATTTTGCGGCTGTGATCGCCGCGACGTCGGTGATGGTGGTTGCGGTGCGCAATCCCATATACAGTGCGATTGCGCTGCTGATCATGTTTTTTCATGTGGCGGGGCTCTATGTCACGCTTCATGCGGAGTTTCTCGCGGCCGTTCAAGTCATCGTGTATGCCGGCGCCATCTTGGTCCTCTACCTCTTCGTTGTGATGTTGCTGAACCTGCGGCAGGACGACCGGTATCATCGGCAATGGCCTATGGCGGCTGCGGTGGGGGCGACGCTGGTCATCGAAGCCGTCATTCTCACGGTGATGAAGGGCTGGACGACCCCTGTTGTGGCAGCCGGCACAGAGACGACGGTCGAAGGAACCAGCAATGCCGGGGCGATCGGCGACGTCCTCTATTCCACCTATTTGTTTCCCTTCGAGGTGGCGTCCTTGATCCTACTCGTGGCCATGATCGGTGCGATTCTGCTTGCCAAAAAAGACATCGTGGAAGTCAACAGTGAGGGGTGATCAGTGATGCGAAGACGATGTGACATATCGAAGAGCGTACCCATCACCCATCACTCATCACTCATCACGAGGGTTTCATGACGGTCCCGTTGTCCTACTATCTCGTGCTGAGCGGCATCGTCTTCCTGACCGGAGTCGTCGGCGTCCTTCTTCGTCGGAACATCATCATCATCTTGCTGTCGGTCGAGCTGATGTTGAATGCGACGAATATCAATTTCGTGGCCTTTTCCCGGTATTTCCACGATGTCGCAGGGCAAGTGTTCGTGTTCTTTGCGCTCACGGTCGCTGCGGCGGAAGTCGCTGTCGGATTGGCCATCATCATTGCTCTCTATCGAGCCAAGTCCACAATCAATATCGACGAGCTTCAATTGTTGAAATGGTAAAAGAACCGTCTTTCGTGAAGCGTGAAGCGTCGTTCGTAACTGACGGATTACGTGCATTGGGGTATTGCTCGTCCGGGGCGCTTCACGAACGACGAACGACGAACGACGATTTTCGATGACCTACGAATTCATTCCACTCCTTCCACTGGCTGCGTTCCTGATCCTTGGGCTGTTCGGCCATTGGATCAAGGACAACGCTCATCTTGTCGCAGTCCCCGCGGTCCTCGTGTCGTGGGCGCTTTCGCTCTTGGTCTTCTTCGATGTGGCGGACGGGCACCAGACGAGCTTCCCCCTTTACACCTGGCTGACCTCGGACACGCTCGATATTCACATCGGTTTCTCCATCGACCGGCTCACCGCCGTCATGCTTCTACTCGTCACGACCGTGAGTTCGCTCGTCCACATCTATACCATCGGGTACATGCGCGGAGATCCCGGCTATGCCCGCTTCTTCAGCTACATCGCCCTCTTTACCTTCTCCATGCTGATGTTGGTGATGGCGGATAACCTTCTGCAACTGTTCGTGTTCTGGGAGGCGGTCGGCCTGTGCTCCTATTTGCTCATCGGCCACTGGTACGAGAAGCCAGCTGCCTGCGCCGCGGCCACAAAGGCCTTCATCGTCAACCGCGTCGGCGATTTCGGTTTCATACTCGGACTCCTGTTGGTCTGGTACAGCTTCGGATCGCTCGACTATCAGGAAATTTTCCCCCGCGCACACGAGTCCGACGGCGACCTCATCAATCTCCTCGGTCCGTTCGGAGGAACGTGGGACGTTTCTGTCCTCACACTCATCTGCATTTTATTGTTCACCGGCGCAATCGGTAAATCGGCGCAGGTGCCGCTCCATGTCTGGTTGCCGGACGCGATGGAAGGCCCCACTCCCATTTCGGCGCTCATTCATGCGGCGACGATGGTGACGGCAGGCGTGTTCATGGTCGCGCGATTGGCGCCGCTCTACAACCTGTCTCCTGCCGCCATGACCGTTGTGGCTATTACCGGCGCGATCACCATGGTCGTCGGAGCGACCATCGCCTTGACCCAAACCGATATCAAGCGTGTCGTCGCCTACTCGACCGTCAGCCAGCTCGGCTACATGGTCATGGCCTGCGGTCTTGGGGCCTACGCCTCCGGTATGTACCATCTCCTGACCCACGGCGCGTTCAAAGCCCTGCTCTTTCTCGGGTGCGGGTCTGTGATCATCGCGCTGCATCACGAGCAGGACATGCGACGCATGGGCGGCTTGAAGGACAAATTGCCGGTCACCTATTGGACATTCGTTGTGGGCTCGCTCGCGCTTGCAGGATTTCCCCTGACGTCCGGGTTCTTCAGCAAGGACGATCTGCTGATTTCGGCTTGGTCGTCCGGCTCCCTGGGTCAGATTCTCACGGTTCTTGGCCTTGTGACGGCATTGATGACGGCGTTCTACAGCTTTCGGCTGGTCTTCGTCACGTTTTGGGGGCCCTCGCATGTCGATCCTCACCACGCAGACCACGTCCATGAGCCGTCGAAAGCGATGACCATCCCGCTGATAGTCCTGGCCGTGCTCAGCATCGCCACGGGCTATCTGGGCATTCCGGAGTTTCTTGGTCCGATGTTCGAAACCGGCGTAGGGGGCGCAGCGCACGAGGGAGGAGCCGCCATCGGTATCATGGCAGTGGCAACGGCCATGGGATTACTCGGTATCGCCGGCGCCTATTACGCCTATGTGGTCAATCCGGCGCTGCCGGATCGATTCGCTCGACAGTGGCAGTCCTTGTATCGAGCCTCGCTGAATAAATGGTATGTGGACGAGGCCTACGATCGCACCATCGTCCGCCTGACCTTTTTTGCCGCAACCGAACTGTGGAAGCGGGTGGATGTCAACGTGGTCGACGGCGCGGTGAACGGCGTAGCCAGGGCAATCGCTTGGGCAGGTTGGCTCTTGAGGCTCATGCAAAGCGGGCAAGTGCAACATTATGCGCTCGGCATGGCGTTGGGTGTTGTGGTCCTTGTGACGATGTACTTATTCCTGTAAGGAGCGTCAATGGTCAACGGTCACTGGTCAGCGGGAACATCGGACAGCTGTTCTCTTGCCATTGCCCCTTGCCAATTGACTATTGACCGATGAACAGTTCCTTCCCCTGGCTCTCACTTCTTCTCGTGCTGCCACTTGCGGGCGCAGTTGCGACGTTTTTCGTGACCGAATCGGCTGCTCGATGGGTGGCGCTGGCCACAACCTTGGCCGATCTGTTCGTGGCGCTCCCACTCTGGTGGCTGTTCGATCCGGAAGCCAGTCAGATGCAGTTCACCGAACATGTGGCCTGGATCACGACGCCTCCCATTTCCTACAGTCTGGGTCTCGACGGAATCAGCCTCCCGCTGGTCTTGATGACCGCCGGGATTATGCCCCTCTGCGTCTTGGCATCCTGGAATGCGATCACCACCAGTATCCGGGGTTTCATGGCCGTGTTGCTGGTGATGGAAACCGCCATGGTGGGGGTATTCGTGGCGTTGGATTTCATCCTGTTTTATGTGTTTTGGGAAGCCATGTTGATTCCGATGTACCTGCTCATTGGCGTCTGGGGAGGACCTAATCGGCTCTATGCGGCCATCAAGTTCTTTCTCTACACGCTCGCAGGAAGCGTCTTGTTGTTGGTGGCCATTCTCGTCCTGTATTTCTATGGAGGGCACACATTCGACATTCTTGCGCTAAGCCAGGGCACGTACCCTGCTTCGCTGCAAATATGGCTCTTCTTGGCATTCTTCGCCGCCTTTGCGGTGAAAGTTCCTATGTTCCCGTTCCACACGTGGCTTCCGGACGCCCACGTCGAGGCTCCGACAGCCGGCAGCGTCATCCTCGCCAGCATCCTTCTCAAAATGGGCACCTATGGATTTCTGCGATTCAGTTTGCCGATGTTGCCGGACGCCAGCCGCGACTTCACACCTCTGATGGTCGTCCTCTCCATCATCGCAATCATTTATGGCGCCTATATGGCGCTGGCCCAAGTCGATCTCAAAAAACTGATCGCCTATTCGAGCGTGAGCCACATGGGGTTCGTCACCCTTGGCCTGTTTGTCTTGAACCAACAAGGCATCGAAGGAGCCGTCCTCCAAATGGTCAACCATGGCATTACGACCGGCGGACTGTTCCTCTGTGTCGGCATCATCTATGAGCGCACCCACAGCCGGATGATTGCCGATAATGTTGGATTAGCCGCACCGATGCCGCAGTATGCCACCCTGTTGGTGATTTTCGCTTTGTCCTCGCTCGGACTCCCCGGCACCAATAGCTTTGTCGGAGAATTCCTCGTGCTTGTCGGCACGTTCCTCTGGAGCAAGATTGCGACCGCTTGTGCGTCGTTGGGCATCATACTCGCTGCCACCTATATCCTCTGGATGATCCAGCGAGTGGTCTTTGGAGTCCCATCCCCGCACCATCTCCCGACACTCAAGGATCTGAATCACCGGGAACTCGCCACGCTGGTGCCGCTGGTCCTGTTGGTATTTTTGATCGGGCTCTTTCCGAATCCGTTCGTGAGTCGGATGCACCAGAGCGTGACCAATACGATTGCGTCCATGTCTCGCGCGAAAGTTGCGCCGACCGCCCCCCCCTCTGCCGAAGGGACAGCACCGTTGCTGGCGGACAGCGGAGAGCAACTGAAGACTCAAGGCCCATGGCGATGAGTCAGTACGGCGCCGACCTTTTAGCCCTGCTTCCTGAACTCATCGTCGTTGTGACCGCCTGTCTCGTCATCTCGTTGGACCCGCTCACTCCCGCCTCGCGACGAGATCTCTTGGCCTGGCTGAGTGTGGGCGGCCTCGCACTCTCACTTGGGATCACTGGCTGGCAGATCAGCTCACTGAATATCCGGGTGTCGGCCTTTAGCGACCTGGTCGTGGTCGATGCCTATGCCAGATTTTGGAAAGTCCTCCTCTACGGCGTGGCCATCCTCACTATTTTGATGTCATTGCCTTATCTGAAAGCGGAGCGCATACACCACGGCGAGTATTACGGGTTTATCCTCCTTGCCCTCTCCGGCATGATGGTCATGGTTTCCGGCGTCGACTTGCTCACCATTTATCTCGGCACTGAGCTAATGTCCCTCTCGCTCTATGTCATGACCGGGCTTAACCGATCCAAGCCGCGTTCGCTGGAGGCCGCAGCAAAATACTTCGTTCTGGGCGCCTTCTCATCGGGAATCCTGTTGTACGGGATCTCGCTGCTCTACGGCGTAGCCGGCAGCACCAAACTGGCATCGATTTCTGGGGCCATCGGGACTCGCGGGGCGGACGACCCACTCGTGCTGATCGCTACGATTTTGATCGCCGTCGGCTTCAGCTTCAAGCTCGCCGCGGTGCCGTTCCACATGTGGACGCCCGATGTCTATCAGGGCGCGCCGACCTCCGTGACGGCCTTCATGGCGGTCGCCGCGAAGGCGGCCAGCTTCGCCGCATTCATGCGCGTTTTCGTCGAGGGGCTCGGTGGGCTGAAGGCGGATTGGTCGTTCTTGTTTCTGCTCATCTCCGTGGTCACTCTGGTGCTCGGTAACGTTGTCGCCATCGTGCAGACCAACATTAAACGGATGCTGGCGTACTCCAGTATCGCCCACGCCGGCTACGCGTTGATCGGGTTTGTGGCGGCAGGCCGCGGGGTCGGCCTGTCCGGAGCAACGCCCGGCCTCGCGAGTATCATGATCTACCTCACGCTCTATTCGTTTATGACGCTTGGCGCGTTCGCCGTGATCGGCATGCTGAGAAAAGGCGGGATCGAGGGAGAAGAGATCGATGATTTCACCGGACTCGCCAAGCGCCAGCCGCTCGCGGCTTTTCTCATGCTGATCTTTATGGCCTCGCTGGCCGGCATTCCGCCGACTGCGGGCTTCATCGGAAAATTCTATGTGTTCATGGCGGCAGTCGAAGCAGGACTGGCCTGGCTCGCCGCCATTGCTCTGATCTTTGCCGTCGTATCGGCGTATTACTACATGCGAGTGGTGATGGTGATGTATATGCGCGAGCCCGATCCCTCGTCTGTCGCGCCGCCACGGCTCGTCGCCTCGCCGGCCCTCTCTTTTGTGTTGGCCTGTGCCGTCGCGGGCGTGATTCTGTTCGGCCTCTTTCCCAACCCTCTCACCAGCTTTGCACTCCAATCTGTCCTGACGCTGAAGTAATCCGTTCGCTTGGCGGCACGTGCACAAGAGAGTGACTCGTGTTACGTTGGTGACAAGCCCTTTACCCAGCGCGCCTTATGCAGATTTTTCGTTTTCTCCGAGATCTTGTCCGATCGTTTCTGCGCCATGGGTGCGCCAGCCTGGCGGCCTCTCTTGCCTTTTTCTCTCTGCTGTCTCTCTTTCCGCTCGTCTTCCTCTTACTCTACGGCTTGAGTTTCGTGGTGAATCAGGGTGTGATCGGTGAACAGGTTCTTCTCAGTTTTCTCAAGGGTTTCCTCCCCTCGCTGGGAGAGCACGTTGTCGAGGAATTGCACCGGGTGAGCGCCTTAGAAACCGTCCGATGGGTTGTGTTTCTGACGTTCGCATGGTTCGGCACGTTGGTGTTCTATGAACTCGACTATGCGCTGAACGTGGTCTTCGAGAGCACCTGGCGCCGCCATCCCCTCATCTCAACCGGAATCGCCGTCGCATTGCTTGCTGTGACCGGATTCGTGCTCCTGCTCTCTTACGGCGCGACCCAAATTGTCAACTTCTTAACAGAATACGCGCCAAGGCTCTGGGGGCTCGATCTCTTGGCCCTGGCCGCCCATGATCTATTTCTCACCTATACGCTTCCCTTCGCGCTGGCCTTCCTCACGGTCACAGGACTCTATCGGTTGGTTCCACGGCGGCGCCCTCGATGGCGTGAGGCGATGATCGGGGCTCTGACGTTTAGTCTGCTCTGGATTGCGGCCAAACTCTTATTCGTGACCTATAGCACCTATGCAACCGTGTATGCTCACCTCTACGGGTCCCTCCTGGAAGTCATTTTGCTCCTTTTATGGGTCTACTACTCCGCGGCTCTCCTGCTTTTCGGCGCCGGGGTTGCGCATCGCCTCCAACAGGCGCAGGTCATCTCAGTCGCAGCCACGAAAACTTCTCAGTCAGACCAATCCTTGCCGAATAGTCCGACAATATAAGAAGACCGTTGGATAGTTTGTTTTGTTTATTTGGTTCAATGAAACTAACCAGATAAACCAACCCAACCAAATGAACCAATTTAGCCTGTTGGCTTCTGGGCTTTTGCTGGCATGGATATCCCTTCATGGCTAGAATGGCTACCGGTACTATACTGGCACAATAAGGGAAGTTCTCATGTTTGAAGATCTCGGCAAAGACCTGCTCATGCTCGGCGGCACGGTGGCCGGTTTTATTGCGGCCATGTTGAGCATCATGGAGAAGTTGCTGGATATCAAGAATCGCTTCATGCCGAAGAAGGGATCTAAAGCCCCCTCTCCGACCGAACGCTCGGCTCCTGACTCGCCTTCCACAGTCAGTTCGTATGCGTCGAAGCCACTCCGAGGGGCCTCGTATCTCCTCCTGTATGAAACCAGTGTCATCGTCGCAGCGGGATTATTGCTCAATTATGTTGGGCTGACGTTGAGCCGCCATCTGGAGAGCATCCTGTATCTCGACATGACAGGAACGGCGCTGGTGGCGTTCCTCTTGGGTCCTTGGTGGGGAGCCATCGTGGCCTTGATATCCAGTTCCATTGTGAATTGGCTGTTGTTTCCGGAAAGCGGCGGAGAAGTGGTGATTTTCCCCTGGTCGCTGGTCAACATTGCCGGCGCGTTGTATTGGGGCTGGATGGCCAGGCAAATAGGTTTTCAAAAATATCTCCGTACTGGACGAAATGCCGCTTTGTCGCATGGCTGGTTTCTCTATGTTTTTGGCGTCGGCGGCGCCATCGTCATGAGCGTGCCCGGCATCTTCATCCAATCGGCGTTGCATGAACAAACAACCTTTGCCTTAAACCCGGATGTGGCCGAGTCGGTGAGCCAGCGTGTGCTCAAATGGGAACAGCTGGCCCAGCTCTACATTGAATCGTTGTTGGGAATACATTGGGGAGAAAGTCTGAGTTGGTGGATCGTGAATTGGTTCCAGAATTGGGTCCGCTATATTCCTGACAAAACCATGAGCGCAGCCATTGCCCTCGTGGTCCTTAAGTACGGATATCCGCTTTTCGAGCGGGAACTGATTCATGGCGGACCGGAGGGAGAGCGCCCGAAGGATGAGCGTGTCTTGCCGCTGGTGTTAGGGCTGCTCTATGCTCCCGTCTGCGCCACCTTGATCGGCAGTGACATTTACGGAGGTCCGGCCTACTGGCCTCTGTGGGCATCGCCATGGCTGTTCATTCTGGGTGGATATTGCTACCTTCGCTATTGGGGTATAAGCGAAGAAGCCGTGAAGGCAGCCAGGCTGCAACGAGCCGATCGCTATGCCCGCGCGCTAAAACTCATCGGGAAGGAAGCCTCCCATGAGTTCTGCAAGCGATTGACCTTCGTGACCCTGATCGCGAGTCTACTCTTTGCCCTCTGTCTCCCCATTCTCTTGACAGACTTCTATCGGGCCACATTCAAATTCTTCTGCGTCGTCTACGGATTCCTGCTTGTGGTCCACCTCGTGCGTATTTCTATCGCCCAGAACATTTCGATCTCTCGGGCCGACAACTGATCCCTTCACGCTTTGTGCAACTGTACGTACTGCGCAATGGCCGATCGGGTGATGAGCCCTACGATCTCGTCATGCTCCATCACCACGAGACAATCCACCCCGCTCTGAGCCATGAGGTCCATCGCCTGCATGATGGACCAATCTGGAGGGATACAGGGGGCTGGCGACGTCGGGCGCATGATTTCGCGAATATGGCGATATGGCCAGAGTGCGGTAGGAAGCGCATGCACGTCTCGCACGGTGACCACACCGAGCACCTGCCCCACCTCGCACACGGGGAATTCCCCGTAGCCCTGCGCAATGAAGTAGTGATCGACTGCGTCTTGCACCGTCATATCCGGCGGCAGAGTCACGACGCGTTGGACCATGACCTCACGAACCGTTACCGACGTCAACAACATCCTCGGTGCTACCTGCCGTTTGCTTGCCAGCGCCGCAGAAAAAAGGAATGCGCCGATGAAGATCAGCCAGACCCCGTTCTTCGCGATAGACTGTCTAAGAAAGTCGGCCCATGCTCCTATGATCAAGACCGCACCGATCAACCCAAGCGCAACACCGAACCCTATTCCCACCAGGGCGGCTTGACTGGTCGCCCGAGTAAAATCCTTGTTCCTGGCCCATAGTCCGGCCCGTAAGACTCGTCCACCGTCCAATGGGAACCCCGGAATCAGATTGAAGAGTCCGAGTTGCACATTCACCATGCCGAGCAAACTCCCTAGGACGATGAGTCCTTGTGCCCGAGGCTGCGCGAACAATGACTCCACCGCCATGGTTCCGCCGAGACAGACAGCTCCCAGAATCAAGCTCACGACCGGCCCTGCCATTGCGATCAAAAACTCAGCTCGCGGACTGGGGGGTTCCTTCCCCATGTGCGCCATGCCTCCGAAAATGAACAGGGTAATCTGCTTGATCGGGATCTTGTAACGCAGTGCCACATAGGAATGTCCCAGTTCATGCAGAAGGACGGACAGGAACAACAAAATGGCGGCAACGCTGCCCATTCCCCAATAGCGTGGTGCCGGGAGATCAGGCAACGTGTCGGGCAAATAGCCCGTTGCCAGTGACCAGGTCACAAAGAAGAAGACCACAAACCAGGAGGCATGCACATGAATCGGGATGCCAAGCGCCCGTCCGATTTTCCAATTGGGCAACGCCATGCATTTACCGTAACAGTGCGCGAATTGGAGCGTCAACTCGGCTTCGCCATCGGGATCGGGTATACTAGCCACCATGCGATTTCGTTACATGCCAGGGATATTGTGTCTTGCCTTTACGATGCTAGGTGTCTCGGCGACGCCTCCCTTGACGCAGGCTCAGGTGATTAAGTCAGGCCCACTTTCCTGCCCCGGAGTTGCGTTGACGTTCGATCTCTGCCCGGTGCGGAACGGAACGGGCTACGATCAAGCGCTGATCGACTATTTGATCGAGCAGAAGATTCCTGCGACCTTCTTCATGTCTGGAAAATGGATCACAAAACACGATCAGCAAGTGAAGGCTCTCCTGCAGGTCCCATTCTTCGAAGTCGGCACCCACGGGGATGTCCACGCGCATATGCCGTTTCAATCGGCAGAGGAGCAGAAACAGGAAATGCTTGGGCCAGTCCGTCTGCTCGGAGCCAAATACAGTCACCGCGCGACTCTGTTTCGTCCTCCCTACGGGGAGTTTAACGACGAAACTGTCGACGTAGCCCGCGCCCTCGGACTCCAGTTTATTCTTTGGAATGTCGTGTCCGGTGATCCCGACCCCACGCTCACGGCGAGCCAAATTGAGGGCCGGCTGAAGCGGTTTGTCAGGAAGGGTAGCGTCATTGTGATGCATGCCAACGGGAAGGGGCAACACACGCACGAAGTCGTGCAAGACCTCCATCAACATCTTTTGCCTGAGCGGCGTCTCACTCCCATGACCGTCAGCGAACTCTTATCCTGTGGCCAGACAGCACCATGACCGATCCAATTGTGAGGCCCATGACGTCGGACGATCGAGCGGCCGTCATTGAGTTGCTCGTCGACGCTGATCCGTGGAAACGGCTGGGCTACGGAGCAGGAGATTGGGATCACTATTTCACGCCGCTTCCCCAGGGGCGTGACAGTTATGTCGTGGACCATAACGGGAAAGTCGCCGGCATTGCGGTTGTTCGTCAGAAGTTCCTGCTCGGCGACTATCTTGAATTGCTCGGAGTGGCGGATTGGGCAAGAGGCAAGGGGCTGGGGAAACGGCTGCTCACCCGCGTTGAATCGGCGGCTTTTACAAGGGAGAAAAACCTGTTCGCCTGCGTATCGGATTTCAACGACCAGGCCCGTCATTTTTACGAGAAGCAGGGCTACCAGGAGGTCGGTCCTCTGCCGAATCTCCTGATCCCAGGCAGCGCTGAAATCCTGCTGCGCAAGACCATCGGACCGGTCAGGGGGATGAAAGTAGGAAACGATGCGAGTTAAGAAACTTCTCCACACCCGTATGAGGGTCAGCGACATGGAACAGACGATCGCTTTCTATACCGGCGTCCTCGGGCTTGAGGTGCTGGAACGGAAGACATCGCCGCGCGGCTCTCAGTTGGCATTTTTGAAGGTTCCCAACAGTGAGGAGCTGATCGAGCTGACCTGTTTTCCTCCGAGCGGACCAGTGACAGTGCAGGAAGATCTCGTCCATCTTGCCTTTCAGGTGGAAAGTCTTGACGAGACTGTTGCCTCGCTCAATGCGAAGGGTGTCAAGGTCACGGATGGGCCCACCACAACCTCATCCGGCAGCCGCTTCATTTTCATCGATGCCCCAGATGGATACGAAGTCGAACTGATAGAGCGCCCAGCTGCTGTCACGATCGTCTGAACCGCTCATCACGTTCCTCTTTCGCTCCCCGCACCGTTCATGCTAGGTATCTCTTTCTGTTTTCCTCTCGATTCAAGGAGCTGGACATGAAGAACGGATTCTTCCGCGGGCATGGGCTAGGCAATGACTATGTGGTGATGGACCTCAAAGAACTGTCGTTTTCGCTGACCCCGTCAAGGATCAAAGCCATCTGTGATCGCAACTGGGGTCTTGGCAGCGACGGGATCCTCGCGCTCGTCCCGTCAAAGAAAGCCAACTTCGGCCTGAGAATTTTCAACCCTGACGGCAGCGAAGCGGAAAAATCCGGCAATGGCCTGCGCATCTTTGCTCGCTACCTTCACGCCACCGGAAAAACGAAGAAAAAGCACTTCACCGTCGAGACCAAAGGCGGACTGGTCACCATTGTGCTGCATGTAGACAGACACGGGGATGCGAGTTTGGTCACCGTCGAAATGGGCCGGGCCACGTTCCAGCCTGCTGCGCTCCCCTGTACCCTCACAGCTCGCGAACTAATCGAACAACCTATCGACGCAGCCGGCCAGTCGCTGACCTTTACCGGTGTGAGCGTAGGCAACCCCCACTGTGTCGTCTTCAAGCCGGCAGAACAAGCTTGGTCACGAGAGGATCTCTTGAAATTAGGCCCGGCATTAGAGAACCATGCGTTGTTCCCAAAGCGAACGAACGTGCAACTGGCTGTGCCGACCGGTCCGAAAGAACTCTTCATCCTGATCTGGGAGCGCGGGGCCGGCGAAACCCAGGCCTCCGGGTCCTCCTCCTGCGCCGCTGCGAGCGCGGCCATCCGGCTTGGATTGGTGAAAAGTCCTGTGACGGTGAAGATGCCGGGGGGACAGCTCAATATCGAGGTTACTGCAGACTTCAGCCTCACGATGAAGGGGCCGGTCGCCGAGGTCGCGCGTGGGAGCCTCAGCCCATCTTTCGTGCGCGGCTTGCGTTGAGCAGACTGGCAACGACCAGCTTCCCGTTCCTGCCCTCAGGTTGCTCGATCACGTTCCGGACCGTAGAATGATTGAAGTGATACGGTAGCTTGATCGGGTGAGCGTTATGCCACGTTCTATTGATCTCCAATCCAAACTCGACCATCTCCCCGACCAGCCAGGCGTCTATTTGTTCAGGGATGAGCAGGGCGAATTGCTTTACGTCGGGAAGGCCGCAGTCTTGTCCAGCCGGGTTCGATCCTACTTTCAAAAAGGGGGCGATCACTCTCCGAAAACCATTGTGCTGGTCGGTCACATCGCAGATCTTGAAACGATCGTCACTCGCTCGGAACTCGAAGCCCTCATCCTTGAAAGCAACCTGATCAAGCAGCATCGGCCCCGGTTCAATGTGGTGTTACGGGACGACAAGCAATACCCTTATCTTCGCCTGCCGGTCAAAGAGGATTTCCCCCGCCTCTCCATCGTCCGTCGTGTACAGAAAGACGGTGCGCTTTACTATGGCCCCTACACGCCGGCAGGGGCCTTGCGGGACACGCTGAAAGTCATCAAAAAAGCTTTTCCTCTGGCTACCTGCACCATCGAGATCGACGGCAAGGCTGAACGGGCCTGCATCGAATTTGAAATCAAACGGTGCATGGCGCCCTGCACTGGCAATCAATCGAAAGAGGATTACCGCCGCATCGTCGCTCAGGTCCGGCAGTTTCTGGAAGGGCGCGATCATGAACTGTTGGGCGACTTGCGTGCCCAGATGGAAGCGGCAGCTGAACGTGAAGACTTTGAAGAGGCGGCGCGCTTGCGCGACCGGCTCCTCAATATCGAACGTACTCTTGAGAAACAACGCATTACTCAAACAACGACGACAGACCAGGATGTGATCGGGCTGGCGCGGCAAGGCACGGCAGTCGATCTCCAGATCCTCTTCGTGCGCGGAGGTCTCTTGATCGGACGCAAAGACTTCTTCTGGCCCCATTCAGCAGACGCTGCCGACGAGGAACTCGTTCGATCCGCCATCGAGCAGTTCTACAACAAAGATGGTCAGCCGCCCAAAGAGCTGCTCATCCCTATCGGCCTCGACGATGCGGCAGTGATCGAAGAGTGGCTTTCGGGCAAGCGCGGGAACGCCGTCCGAGTCATGGCGCCTGAGCGGGGAGTGAAACATCAATTACTTCTTCTGGCTGAAGAGAATGCCGGCGCCGCCGTCGCCAATCATCTGCGAGACGAGGAAGTCGGACGGCAGGCGGTTGAAGAACTCAAGCGGCTCGTGCGACTGGATGTCGCGCCTCGGCGCATCGAAGGGTTCGACATTTCGAACACCATGGGCAACCAGTCCGTCGCGTCCATGGTCGTCTGGGAAGACGGCCAGATGAAAAAAGCCGACTATCGCCGGTTCAAAATCCAAACCGTGACCGGCGCCAACGATTTCGCCAGCATGCAGGAAGTTGTGACGCGCCGTTACGGAGAGAGCGAGCATCTCGCGCGCCCGGATCTTATCCTTATCGATGGAGGGTTAGGCCAGCTTGCTGCAGCGATGGAAGGGTTGAAACGGGTCGGCCATCGAGACCTGGCCATTATCGGATTGGCCAAAGCGCGTGGTGAGAAGGAGGAGCGGATATTCCTGCCCGGTCGAAAAAATCCCATTGTGCTACGCGCGAATTCCCCGGCCACCCATCTCGTGCAACGGATTCGCGACGAGGCCCATCGGTTTGCGATCACATTCCACCGCAAGCTGCGCGGCAAAGCCCTTCTGGTCTCGCAACTCGATCAGGTAAGCGGCATCGGCGAAATCACACGAACTCGGCTGCTCAAGCAATATGGCAGCCTGGCGAACATCGCTGCTGCCACGGACCGCGAATTGACGGCAGCCGGCCTCGATACCAAGACCATCGCGGACATGCGAAAAACCCTCGAGAACACGACTCCGTCTCGCAGTTGAGCGAGGCCACTGCGAGGTCTGTCTGGTTCAAGCAAATACACAAGACAAGCCAAATGGGGAAGACGGGCTGGCGGACTGTTTCAGCATCTTGCAGCTAAAACAAGAATCTGAGGCTGACCGTCCCTAGGTGTATAAAGGCATGGTATGTTCCATTGACTGTGGGGTTCAGATTGTCGGCCACCGTGCGCGATTCATAAAACCATTCCTGGAAGGCCACATCGAGTCCAATCGCCTTCGTCCATAAAGCGGAGGCTCCTCCACATGGTATCAGTCCCAGAAACCGGCCCTGGTCTTGACAGAGGAATCCGGCTCCCAAGGATAATGTATTGGCAGACAAGGAAATGATCGCCGGGCTGAACGTCCTGTCGGGAACGGGGTTTTCAGTCCTGGTGTACCCGGATCTCAACGCCACATCCCAATGAGGCAACCACGGGGGATTGAGCCATTTGTATTCGGTGCCGATCGCCACAACCGGTACCGTCTTCCACTGTTGCGGTTGCGGGATGACCCCGCCGGAGGAGAGATGAACATCGAGGTCACGGTTGGATTTCCACCCGACATATTCCACGTCGAGTTCCAGCTTCCATTCTCGCTCACTGGTACGAACCGGCCAGATTGCAATGGCTCCGGTATAGATTTGCGGCAGCACGAGACTGGTGGAGGCATCGGCAACCTTCGTCCCGTTGATCAATAACGATCCATTCAGCGGCAACACGGCCTGAGTGCGATAGACCAGCCCGATCGAGGCGATCGGGTTGCCGTCACTATTCCTCAGAGGTGTATAAAGCAGGCTGAAGGTTGCGCCTGCCCCTGTCCCTTTGCCGTTGAGTTCGCTGCCCGCTTGTTTCAACTCCACCTGCCCCTGCCCAAGAAAGTTGGCAAAGGTATAGATATCAGCTCCCACTCCGATAGCCAATTGATCGTTCAGTTTATAGGCGACGGTCGGCTTGATAGCGATGAGCGGAAGCGCCGCAGTGGTGACGGCAGTATTGAAAGTGCCATCTGACGGATAGCGTATGTTCAAACCGAACGGCGAGTTGAGACCAAGACCAACCGTCACGTTCGACAGGCTGGGCCATCCGAGCGATCCCAGGTTTGCGCTCACGTAGCTATAACTCGGCGGGGGGAATGCGATACTTCCCCCAAAGTCCCCTCGTTCATCCATACCGGAGGGGCTTTTGAATTTGACGGACCCTCCAAGCAGGGTAGTTCCTGAGAGCACTTGGATTCCACTCACTTGAGTAAGCCCGGCAGGATTGTAGTGAATGGCCGAGGCATTGTCCGCTTGTGCGACAAAGGCATTTCCTTGCCCAGCCGCAGTTGCCTCCTGTGGCTGGAACCGAAGCGCTTGGGCAGAAGCCTCTAGCGGCTGCAGCAGGAGCCATATGACAAAGCTGAAGCCGAAGAGGTAAAGCATGCTAAGCGAATATTTCCCAGGAACTACTGCATGAATCCCGATCAATGAACGACAGGAGCATCCTAGAATGGATGGTCCATTATCAATAGAGCCGAACGGGCCCATGGCGTATCATCGTCACTAGCCGTTTAGCAACTGCACCACCCCGATCAGTAAACATATTGATTTCATCGACAGGCTCCGTTAGACTTCCTCCGTGCAACCGTGGTGGCTCAATCACTGCGATTCGACCGGTTTCTTGAAGATCGGAGAGCATGATGGGTGAATCTGTACTGACGAAGCAAACGGTTTCTGAAAATGCCCTTTGCGGGGAATTTCCTTTTATTCAACGAGGAAGGCAGCGCCATGCCTCTCCATTTTTTGGACAACGAAGCTCAGGCAATAACTCTCCCCAGACACCGCACCAGCACAGTCTTGGCAAGAACCCACAGCGTTTCCCATCTGAAATATTCGAGGATCTGACCAAACGTGAAATCCAAAATGTCGTCGAGATTCTGCATTATACGGCAGAAGCAACGACAGGGGATGATGTCTATCGGATCTTGCAGCTTGTTCGGCGAACCGTGGCCTGCCCACAGGCGATAGGCGGGGTGGCACAGCTCGCTCCCTCCGGCGGTTTTAAGGAGTTCAACAGCGTGCTGAATATCGGCTATTCCAACGATTGGCTGTACAACTACGGCAAAAAAGGATATGCCAGCGTCGACCCTGTGTTACAGTCGCTCTTGTCTTCCTTCAAAACACAGGTGTGGGAACAGACATACCGTAATGCTCGTTCTCCCAAACAGCTTGAGTTTGTTGAGGAAGCCCGTTCAGTGGGACTGACGAATGGAGTTACCACAGGAATGCTTGCGCGTGATCGAGGCTTCGCGACATTCTTTTCGTTTGCCGGAGGCGATGCAGCTGACACCCAGCGGTATATAGGATTGCTGGAATATCTGCTTCCCTCCATTCACCGAGTTCTCATTGCAAATATCCAGACTCCGTTGTCCAATCGCGTGAAAGGCCTTTCGCATCGAGAAATGGCGGTGTTGCTATGGATGAAAGAGGGAAAAACCAACTGGGAAATCGCCAAAATTGTAGGGATCACTGAACGGACCGTGCGTTTTCACATTGAAGGTATCTTCATGAAGCTCGATGTCAGCTCTCGCACCCAAGCAGTAGCGCTGGCCATGGAGCATGGCCTGATAGCAGCCGAGTAAATTCTTCGTATGGTACGCACAGACACGCTTCGATCAGGCTGCGGCTAATCTTCTCCCTCTCTCGACTAAATACTGCTGATCTTGCCGACGAGTCTGGGCCAAGGCCAATTCGGCAAACTGCTCTCTGGGATCTCTCGCGAGGAACCCACTTTTCTCAAACGATGTGAACCCATCCACTGCGTTCATCCACTGAAAGAAAGAGGGCTGTTTCTGCGGGCACGTCTCGTGAAAATTCTTCCAGTCCAGCACCGCGGCAATCGAGAGCGTTCCAGCCGGCGGCAGCGACACGGCCGGGCTAATAGCTTCACAAGAAAACCCCATTCCCCTGAGGACTCGCAGGAATCGTTTTTCGACCACCATGTATAAATACCTGACTTCATTCTGCATAGACCATTGATACACACCTTTGAAGAGAACCTGCATGAGGCGGATAGACAGTCCCTTATCCGTCAACGTCGGATCTAGCGCGAGCCTCGTAATCTCCACGGTGTCACGCTCTTTTCTAATTTCATAGTCCGGAAGCAAGCACGGCTTGAATTCACTTTCGATCATGAATGGGTAAGGGGGACTTACCATCCGAAAGACGCCTCTCAGGCTCTGCTCCTCGTCAAATAGTCCAACTGATGTGGCAAATGCGTCGTACGAATCAACTTCAAGCTCGTCATCGCTTTTTGCAACCCATTGAAGCCGATCGGCAAACACCTGGTGGCGAAGATGATATGAGGCTCTGAGATCGTGATCATCTGACAGTGTTTTTACGAGTAACCTATCTTCTCGGAACTCGACCGGCCGGATCTCCTCTACTATCTGCATACGCACCTCCTTGGTTTTCGACGAGGTCAACTCATTTTGCTGCAGAAGGAATGCATCAAATGATGGCATTTCGTCACCTGGCGGACTCGCCAGGTGACGGAGAAGCGCCAGTCGCGCATAGTGTGTTGTCGAACAGAAGAACCCGTGCGAGAGAGGATTCCAAAGGCGTTCTTCTTTGTATGGATATTGAAAGGATGTTCAGAAGATGAAAGATCGGCGAGGGCTTCAGCTTCTCGACGGGTTTCAGCAATCACCAAGAAAGCCGGCGGATCGATATCCATTTCTTGTGGAAGGAATTCCCATCTACGCAGCCGAAACTCCTCCTGACCCGCTACGTGAACAGGTGGGGAGCAATCTTGCCGAGGCTCTCACAGCATCCGAACAGCGATTGAGCGCACTGCTTCAAGATCGCAGACGCATTGGCCATGAATTACACGACTCTGTGCTGCAAGCGCTCTATGCGATCGGGATGAGCCTTGAGCGACCCTCTCGATCACGCCGAGCGGGGCTACATTCTCACGACGAGGTGACCGTCCGGCTCCATACCCTCATCCAAGACATTCGAAACATGATTCTCCGTGTGGAGTCCGACTGTGTGGACCCGTTCAACCTGGCTTCTGAGTTACAGGTCCTTGCTCAGACCGTGAAGCGGGTGAGCGAGGTTCATGTTCGTGTGAAGGTCGATCAGGCGGCAGAGGAGATTCTCACCGGTGAAGAAGCACGGGAGCTTGTCACGATCGCCAGGGAGGCCTTGAGTAATTGTGTCTGTCACGCCCGCGCCACATGGATTGTGATCGCGCTTCAACGTCACGGCTCACGAGTACAATTGCGTATTCGAGACAATGGGCTGGGCTTCGATATCAACCGAGGACCGGTGAAGGGGATTGGGTTCGCGTGCATGGAAGATCGGGTTCAGAAGATCGGTGGCCGCTTGGAGGTCCAATCCACGGTGGGTCGAGGCACCTCCATTATCGCGCATGTCTATCTTGAACCGATGCTCACGACGATATGAAACATCCGGTCGAGGAGTAAACAGGATCAACATGATAAAGGCACTAGAATCTTCAACGTCGGCTCATCATCCAGAGTCCGTCGCTCCGCATACCAACGTAGAAGAGGAGCTTCAGCCGGCCTACGTTCGACTAGGCAGCGAGGCTCTCCAGGTGCAGAGCGCTGTGGAAGAGGAGCGACGCAGAATTGCGCGTGAGTTGCACGATGAGTTTGGACAGGGCTTGACCGGTTTGAAATTCGATCTGGCCTGGCTCGGCAGGAGACTCGCGCCATCCCTGATTCCAACCGGAGGCGCGGAACTCCTGAACAAGGTCCAGGCGATGTCGGGATCAATCGACGCACTCTTGGGGTCTGTCCGCGCGACGGCAGAGGCACTGCGCCCCGCGATGCTGGACGATCTTGGATTGTCTTCCGCGCTGGAATGTCTCGCCAGGACGTTTCAGGATCGCACGGGCGTGCGATGTGCGATAGACGTGACTCCTGTGTCATCCATCGTACTGCCCTCCGAATCGTCTACGGCGTTGTTTCGAATCGCCCAGGAATTGCTGACGAATGTGATGCGTCATGCCTCCGCCTCGCAGGTGCACATACGGCTGCACCAGGATGCCCTCAGGGTGACGTTGGAAGTGACTGACAACGGAAAAGGTATCAGCAGCGACAGAATGAGTGCGCCTCATTCCTTTGGGCTTCGTGGAATGCGGGAGCGGGCTGCTCTCCTAGGCGGGCATTTTCATATTGTTGGAGCTCCCGGTGTTGGAACGACGGCCACCGTCTCCATCCCAGCCAAAGAGTCGCTTGACGTATGATTGCGACACAGTCTGTAAAGATTCTCGTCATCGACGATCATGAGATCGTGCGCAAGGGCATGAAGCAGATTCTTGAAGAGAACTTCCTGTACGTCGAAGTCGGAGAAGCCGAGACCGGCCAGAAGGCGATAGCGGCGGTACAGCAGGAGCCTTGGGACCTGGCGATTGTGGATATCAGCCTTCCTGATCGGAATGGAATAGGACTGTTGTGCGAGCTGCGTAGCAGAGCGCCTAGGCTTCCTCTGATGGTCTTGAGCCTGCATTCCGAGGAGCAATACGCGGTTCGCGCCTTTCAAGCGGGGGCTAAGGCCTATCTCACGAAACAGACAGCGCCACAAGAGTTGGCCAAAGCCATCAAACAAGTTTTGGCCGGCCGCATGTACGTCACCCCTTCCCTCGGAGAACATATCGCCACCAGCCTCAGCGTGAATCCCGATCGCCCCGGCCAACGCACATTATCTGAGCGAGAACTCGCGGTCCTTGTCTTGATCGCTCGAGGCCGGTCCGTCAAGCAGATTGCAGAGTCCCTCACGCTCAGCACGAAAACCGTGAATACCTATCGAGCCCGCCTTCAGGACAAGCTGCAACTGAAGACCACGGCGGAGCTGACCCGTTATGCTCTCGACCATCGGTTGGTCGAATAGCGACGATGATGACTCGTTCGATCATGTGAGCCCTGGGGTACCGAGAAAATAAGGGAGGTGTCTAGAACCCTTCGCCCATGTGTGACGATCGATGTGTGGTCGGATTCCCTATCCCTTTGATCGAGCCTCGACACCGCGCAGGGTGTGAGGAGTTCAATTTTCCGGTGGAACTACAGTATGACCATCATCCTGGCAGACGCAGATGCCCATTTTCGCGACAGACTCAAGAAGCGCCTTGAGAGGATCGTCGGCGTGCACGTGGTGGGAGAGTCGTCGCATTTTGAAGAAACGACCGCCATGATTTTGAATCGGAAACCCGATATCGTGATCCTGAATTCCTCGCTTCAAGATGGACGAGGTATCGAGGTCCTTCAACACATCAAGCGATTCATGGTCCCGCCGACCATCATCGTCGTCGAGGACAATCCCGATCCCTTGCGGGACGATGAAACGGCCTCCTCCTTTGCTGGGGCCGATTTCATGTTTGAGAAGGCCACGGGCGATCAGAAGATGATCGACACCGTTCGCCTTCTACATGTATCGCACAGCCGGACCGACGCCACGGGCTCTCCCATCGCCCTACTTGATCGTTGAGCATTGTGCCTCTGCGGCTGTCATGTCTTCGCCGATGTCCCCTTATGGTCGCCCAAATTGACAGTTCCCCCCCTTGCCGACTAGGATAGCGCGCCGTGAGTCATTCCGACCCTTCAGAATCTGCCGCAGCGAAGCACGCTCACGCTCCCATCAATCCCGTCGAGCACGCGTTTGAAACCGTCGTGTTCGCCAGTCGGTGGATTCAAGCCCCACTGTATGGCGGCCTCATTGTGGCCGAGTTGCTGTACGCGTATAAATTTCTCATCGAATTGTGGGAGATGGTCTGGCACATCAATCAGCAACAAGAAACGGTCTTCATGCTGGGCGTCCTGGGACTCATCGACGTCACGATGGTGGCGAACTTGCTCACGATGGTGATCATCGGCGGCTACGCCACCTTCGTGAGCAAATTGGATTTAGAGGGCCATGCCGATCGACCCGATTGGCTGACCCATATCGATCCTGGCACCATCAAGATTAAACTTGCCGCCTCGCTGATCGGGATTTCCAGCATTCATCTCCTGAAGTCGTTCGTCAATATCGCCCACGAAGATCTCGAACAGGTCAAGTGGAAGATCTTTATCCATTTGACCTTCATCGGATCGGCCATCCTCCTCGCATGGACCGATAAAATCATGCAGAAAGATCGCAAGCACTGATACTCGTGCCTCTCGTTGGCAGACAGAGACCAATAATTCTCGGTTTATCAACAACGATCATGAGGAGGCGATGATGATGCGATTGCCACATCTCCTGTGTGCCCTATCGGTTGTTCTCCTTGTGCAAGCAGGATGCAGTGCTTCCGTTCTGCAACTACGCGACCAACCGGACTTCCTGCATGGAACGTTTCGCCAGAAATTAGCCGATAAAAAAGATCTCGCGGCGAAGTTTCTCGCTTGCACCAGGCAGGCTCACGACGAACCTCCGAACGAGCGTCGTGATATCGGCGCCACGCCAGGATCTCTGTTCCTGCAACTGCCGGATGGACAAGCAGCAAGTGTCAGTCCCTTGGCAGGCGTCATCGACACGATTCGCCGACGGCACCCCGACAAGACAGTCTCCCTCTCCATCCTGACGGACGTCCTCAATGACATGGCCAACGACGGAACCTCGCGCATAGATCTCGACAAACTCAAACAGGTCATCAATGTGGCCAGACAATGGCATGGGCATCTCGGTCAGGATGAGGATCGACTCGAACAGGATTCCTCTCGCTTCGCTCGGATGCTGCTGGCGTACAACAAAGCCTATTTTGGCGATGTCAGCTTCACGGCAAGCTCGGACTACTCTGGTGCCGGCCTTCACGGGATCGTGAAAGTGACCTCGAAAGGGTTCGTCGATCGAAGCGGCAACGCCTTGCTCTTCCCAGGGATTTCGGCGGAGCTTGGAGTGGGCCCTACCAATTTCGTCCGCATCTCGGCCACTACCGTCGACTCCCAACGTGTCAGCGCCGATCTCACGCGCATCTTCCTGGAAGCCTTCTTCGACGCGGCCTATCGAGTACCGGCCGTGCATGGTGCTACGGCGTTGCGAATAGCGCCGGACTCCCAGGTGCCGTCCTATCCCGAATTCGATGCCAACCATCCGGCAATTCCACTTGAGGCTTTGGCCAGAGTCACCCGTGATGCGCTACGCGCCGAAGCTGCAGTGACGTCGCTGGTTGGAAAAGCGGTGCGTGGTGGAAGTGTCTTTGGTAGCCAGAACGAAACGCTTGCCGCCACGTTCGAAACGGCCGCAGGGGTGATCGCGAAGAAACTCGTCGAGCACGAAGGGTTCTGCTATTACCAGGTGACAGGGGGAAGTTAGCCGCAGGCCTCTAACTCAGCACTTCCTGCCCCGCCAACAATTCACCAACTAGGACCAGGCTGGTACCGTTGCGCCGCTTGAATCGCGCCAATGAGGCGTCCAGGCGAGGGCGACGAGTTTCACGGCGATGTTGGCTTTGGCGGCGTTGAAGTGATGAGGGAGTGCGAGCCCTGCAACCAAGGCTTGCGACAGCTGATGAGGAATCTACCCATGTTGCCTGTGTGCGGCACACACTCAAAGAGCGTTCAGCAGCCGCTCCACACGTTCTAAAAATTCCTCGGTATCGAATGGCCTGGGTAGCAACTCCAATATGGTAGCAGCGTTCGCAGATCTCGCTGCAGCATTTTTTCCGATCACGGCTTCGGTAACCGCCAGAATCTTCACCCGGGGTTGGACCTGTCGCAGCAAGATGATGCTTTCCACCAAAAAACTATCCGAAAGATAAAGATCCAGAAGGACCAAGTCGGGAGATGAACTGATGAGGAGCGAGATGGCCTCATCCAAGCAGGTCGTTTCGATCACGTCGTGGCCTTGGGAACACAGCGTGGTCTTGAGCCACCAGTTAATAGAAGCATCGTCTTCACCTACTACGAGAATTCTGGCCATAATCGGCGACGTCCGTTCATGATGGTGAGTTGGGCGTCGGATTCCAGGCTCGTTGCTGAAATTGGATATAGAGCGTGGCCGCCTGTGTGCGGCGCGTGATCCGGAGCCTCTTAAACAAGTTCTGAAGATAGTTCTTGACCGTCTTGTCCGAAAGGGACAGTTCCACGGCAATCTCCTTGTTCGTTTTCCCGTCCGCCACAAGAGGCATGATTCGCCGTTGTTGCGGAGACAAGCGGTAGAGTCCTGGTCCTCGACCGGCTTCCGGCACGTCCCTCAACACGTTGAACACCTGACCGACCATTTCCGAATGGAGATAGGATGCTCCTCCGGCAACGACCCGAACCGCGCGGGCCAACTCTGTGCAGCTGATATCTTTGAGCACATATCCATGGACTCCTGCCTCGATGGCAGCATGGAACGTCGACGGGACGGTGGACATTGTCAGCATAACGACTCGTATCGAGGGATTGTCCTCGATCAGCCGTCGACAAGCTTCGGCGCCAGACCCGTCAGAAAATTCGCATTCAAGCAGCGCGACGTCCGCTTGTGTTTGTCGCGCTTTCGACAGCGTATCGGCCAGCGTGGCGGTCTCTCCCAGGATCAAGAAACCCGACTCCCTTTCGAGTATCGTCCGCACGCCGATTCTGACGATCTCTTGGCCATCGGCAATCAGCACTCGAATCGGACGCGAAGAACGTGAAGGGGGTGAGTAGATCCTCTCCAACTCAATTGTGCTACGGTGGCGCGGTTGGCCACGGCCATGCGTTTTGCGCACCAAAGAACTAGCCTCCAGTCCATGACGTGCGAGCTAATCATTACCCAATGATGTTTTCCTAACTGTTAGTCTACCCTGAGGGTGAAGCGAAGCATATCAGCGTGATGCTCAACGTAGTATAAGGATTTGTCCTACAGGGAGCTTCTATGGAGAACGGTGGCGGTCCTATTTCACAAGCGGTGATCGACGGCGTATCGGATCAGATCAGCCGTCGTCTGTAACTGCAATTTCTCGAGCAGCCGGGAGCGGTATGTGCTGACGGTCTTGACGCTGAGCTTCAGGCGCTTTGCCGCCTGAGACACAGTCCGGCCCTTCGCCAGGAGGCAGAGCACTTCCAGCTCGCGGGCCGAGAGGAGTTCCCGCTCTAACCCCGAGTTCTCGTCTCGACCCCGAGGCGTCAACTCCCCTGCCAGTCTCTCCGTCACGTACCGGCCGCCGGCCAGCATCGTCCTCAACGCGTCGCGTAATTCTTCCGGCGCCGACTCCTTGGTCAGATAACCGGACGCTCCGTGTCTCAGCGCAAGCCGGAGATATTGCGGCCCGTCGTGGATCGTCAGCATGAGGCACTTGATCTGAGGGCGCAACTGCTTGATCCGCTTCAGCACCGTCAGCCCGCTGTAGTCCGGCAGTATGACGTCCAGCACAGCCAACTCCACCGGTTCTGTGCGCGCGATCCGCAGGGCCTCTTCTCCGGTCGAAGCCTCTCGCACGACAGGCGAAGAAAAATGGTCCTCGATTACCTGTCTGATGGCTTGCCGAAGCAGTGGATGATCGTCGACGATGAGGACAAACATAGCAGCCTTCCGCTTGGGCGATGCAAAGGACATCTTCTTGTCCGATCGTTCTGGATAGCGTACCGCTGAACTGAGGAGGGGATATAGCAGACGAATGCTGATCGGTATGTCCGCGACTGTCCTACAAAAGCCCGCCGTGAAACTCTGGCGTCTAGGTCGTGAGGTGGTGTTCAACCGCGTAGCGCACCAGATCGGCGGTCGTGCGGAGCTGGAGTTTCTCCAGCAGCCTGGCTCGGTAGGTACTGATGGTTTTGACGCTGAGGGCGATGTCGTCGGCGATCGTCGAGACTGTCTTGCCCTGGCCGAGCAGACGCAAGACTTCCATCTCGCGATCGGAAAGTTTGTCATGAGGCGTCGCCGGTTGTCCCGTCCCGAGGAATGTGGCCATCTGATCGGCGAGCGAGCTGGTGATGTACCGGCGCCCAGCCATGATTTCCTTGATCGCCTTGAGCAATTCCGAGGGGGCCCGATCTTTTGTCAAATAGCCGGAGGCCCCGGCCTTGAAGGCACGCAAGGCAAACTCGCGCTCGGGATAGAGACTGAGCATCAACACCGGCAGGGTAGGTCGCAGCAGCTTGACCTCTTTTAGCACTTCCAATCCGTGTTTGTCCGGCAGCGCCACGTCGAGGATCAGCAGATCCCACGGTTCCCGGCGGACTTCCAACAAGGCGGCTGCGGCGTTGTCCGCCTCGACGATTGTTGCACAGGCCCCTTCCTGAATGAGGAGGTCCCGAATGCCTTTGCGGAGAATCGGGTGATCGTCGACAATCAGACACTTACACTTTTTCCCCATGCCGGCCTCTCTTTCTCGCAGTCACCGACTTCTGAATCGGAGAGACCGCCTCATCGCCCTCATCCGGCAACGGAAGCGTGACGGGAAGGCGGACAGTCACGACGGTCCCGCTGCCTGGTTCCGATCGTATCTCGACTCTTCCGCCAAGCAGCTCGGCCCGCTCCTGGACTCCCCGAAGGCCGAACCGACCCTTGCGCAAAGCCGATCGAGTCCTGAAACCCTTGCCGTCATCCTCAACGACCAACGTCACCCACCCGTCGATGCTCCTGAGTGAAATTGTGACGCTCGTCGCCTTCGCGTGGCGGGCTACGTTTGTCAGCAACTCTTGGGCGATACGGAACAACGCACCTTCCAATTCAACCCCAAAGGGTTGTTCGGCAATCTTCTGTTCGGCCACGACGTGGCAATGGAGGCCGGATCGCTCTTGCACCTCGGCTGCTATGGTCTGCACCGCAGGAACGAGCCCCAGCTCTTCCAACACCGCCGGCCGCAAGGCCGCGACCATTTCCCTGAGCGATGAGAACAGGCGGTCCACCGTGCCCGCAGCCATCTTCGCTTTCTTACAAGACACGCTCGCCGCCGGGCTGCGAATCTTCAGAAGCGTGCCGGCGATGTCGTTGAGATCGAACTTGAGCGCGCTCAGCAGCTGCCCGAATTCATCGTGCAGCTCCCGTGAAAGCCGACTGCGCTCCCGTTCCTGCGCAATCTGTACCTCCCGACTCAACGCCTGAAGGTGACGATAGGATTCCTGCAACGCCTCGTAAGCTCGATTCCGGTCCGTAATGTCCAGCGCATAGGCCACGCGGGAGATGGGCTTGCCCTGCGTATCCCTGATAACCGTGACCTCCATCAGCACCGGGAAGGTCGTCCCGTCTTTGCGCTGGTGGACGGACTCGAAGAGGAGATGCCCGTGGCGGTCAATCTCCGGGAGGCGCGCCTTCATCTCGTCGCGCACGTCGGGGGCATAGATGGAGAGAATGGATTGGCCGATCAATTCGTCAACTCGGTACCCGCGCTGGCTGGCGAAGGCCTCATTCACAGCCAGCAACGTGCCGTCCGTGATATTCCCGTACGCCAACCCGAACATGGCCCGCTCGAAGACCTGCTGCCAGCGATGGGCTTGCTCCTCCGCCTTCTTGCGCTCAGTAATGTCGGTGACAAAGCCGCCTATGGCATAGATTTCCTCTTTCGCGTCACGGACAGGAAACTTGACGACGATGCTGATATGCCCTCCGTCTTCATAGTGCGCCGCCTCTTCAAATTCCATCGACAACCCGGTGCGTAACACCTCAAGGTCGTTCGTTCGAAAGGCCGAAGCTTGCTCGGGTGAGAAGAGATCGTCGTCGGTTTTCCCGACGACCTGATCGCAAGACAGGTCGAATCTCCGTTCGAACATGCGGTTTACGAACAGATAGCGCCCGTCTCGATCTTTCAAGAAAACTATCAGAGGACTGTTGTCAAGAATGGCTTGCAAGCGCGCCTCGCTCACCCGTAGCGCTTCGTCTACCCGCCTTTTATCGGTGATGTCACGGGTGATCCCTAGCAACGCCTGCACCGCCCCCTTCTGGTCACGGAGCGGACAAGCATGCATTTCCAGAATTCGCCTGGTGCCTTTCAGTCCCACCATTTCGAATTCGAGGCTGCCGGATTCATTCTGAAACACCGCCTCGGTCAACCTCCGAAATTGCTCACGATATTCCTCCGTAACCAACGGATAGATACTGTGGTTCTTGAGCTGAGAGAAAGAGTCGGCCTCCAACATCTCCAGGCCAGCCCGGTTCATCGACAACAACAGGCCTTGCGCATCCAGGAGCTTCACACATTCAGGTTCTGAGTCGAAGATCGCCTGAAGCAAGCGCTCGCGATCCGATGCGTCGGCCAATGCCTGCTGCAACTGCTCCCCGTTCCGGCGCAATGCCGCCTCGGCCTGTTGGCGTTCGATTGCGATCGCGGCGGTGTGGGTAGCCATTCCGACCAATCTCATATGGCGCGCGGTGGGCCGTCCGGGCGTACGGAAGTAGAGGGCGAAGGTGCCGAGCACGCGCCGTTGCCTGTCGAAGATGGGTGTGGACCAGCAGGCGCGCAAGCCGTGCGGCAATGCGAAGTCACGGTAATGTTCCCACAGCGGATCGGTGGCGATGTCTTCGACAATAACCACCTCACCCTGGAATGCCGCTGTGCCGCAGGAGCCGGCGCATGGGCCAATGGGTTGCCCGTCAATGGCCTGAATGAAACTTTCCGGCAAGCTGGGCGCCGCGATGCACCGCACATGCACACCATCGGCATCGAGCAACAGGATGGAGGCGTGCATGCCGTTTGACTGTGCTTCGATGGAGCGGGCCAGCGTATCGAGGGATTCTCGGAGTGGAGTGCCGACAGCAATGAGTTCGAGTATGCGGCTCTGGATTTTCAGCGACTCCTCACCTCGTTTGCGCTCGGTGACGTCGTAGCCGGTGGCCAGCCTGGCCGGCCAGCCACCGTAGTCGATGGTCGTCGCGGTGAAGTCCAGCCAGCGCTCTTGGCCGTCCTTCCGGATGATTTTGAATTCGTAACGGGCGGGCGCCGTTGCGCCCTCCTGCGCGGCCAGCGCACGGGCCTTCAGGAGAGGCAGAAAATCGGGATGCACCATCTTCCACATATCCATCGCGAGCAATTCTTCGACCGGATAGCCGGAGATGAAAGCCGCGGCCGCGTTCGCATAGAGAATCAGGTCGTTCCGGTAAATGAAAATCGCGGAGGGGGAGGACTCATTCAACTTTCTAAATTTTTCCTCGCTTTGCCGGAGTGTCTCGTGCGTTTGGCTGAGATTGCTGTGGGCGCGCGACAATTCCTTTAGGCTACGGTTCAGCATCAGATGCTCGATGACCTGCCGGCTGAGCACCTGCAGCGCTTCTAGTTGCTCCTCGGTCAGGGTACGCGGCACATGGTCGATGACGGACAGTGTGCCGATGCGGAATCCCTCAGGCGTCGTGAGTGGGGCGCCGCAGTAGAACCGGACGTGCGGATTGCCGGTTACCAGTGGATTGTCCGCGAACCGTTCATCGGCGAGCGCATCCGGCACGATCATGAGGTCTGGCCCGAGGATGGTATGGGAGCAGAATGCGATATATCGACTGGTTTCTGTAGCCGTCAGACCTATTTTGGATTTGAACCACTGGCGATCCGAATCGACAAGGCTGACAACCGCGATCGGTGTGCGACAAATGTAGGAGGCCAGATGGACCAAATCATCGAGTGCTTTTTCAGGCGGGGTGTCTAGGATCTCATAGCGGTACAGGGCTTCGAGCCGTTCGGTTTCGCGTGGAGGGAGAGGAAGTTGTGGCATGACCCACCTTCCGGCCTTGGAATGTAGAACAATCTACCTGAATGAGGATTTTCTTACTAGAGGGCCAGGGGCGAGTGGCCCTCTTAGGCGAGGGTCTAACGACCACGCCAGGCACAAGGAGACTACCTGAGGATTAAGGCCCCGGTCCAGGCGCCCTACACTACATCCACGCAGACGTCAATGCGCCTTTTACATCGCGCCAGTGCGGTGTCCAGGCAAGGGCGACAAGTTTCACGGCGATATTGGCTTTGGTAGGTTTGAGAGAGACGGTGTCGAGTGTCTCGTGAAGGGGATCGGTCGCAGCAGCGAGGGCATCGGTCTCCGTTTTGAACTGCGCTTCGAGGTCGGCCAATTGCTGCTGTAACGCCGAGACGTTCTCTTCTGCTTGCCCTACATCCTTCGATTCCTTGATCGCTCGCCCGGCTCCGCGAATCGCCGTGGTTGCCCTGCCGATGTTGGTCGCGCTGACCGTCTTTCGTCCAAGGAATGCGCCCAGGATTGAAGCGCCGACCGAAATGGCCGCCTGCATTTGACTCGATCGAGACTCCGCTTGCTGCCGTTCGACCATTTGCCCCGCTCGCCTGATCCGGTCTTGCAGCGCCGCAATCTTCGGCGCGTACTTTTGACGCAGACCGTCTGATTGTTTGTCTCTGGCCTCACGACCGGATTGTTGCAGTCGCACACGAAAGTCTCGCTCTGTTTCATCTGGCAAGGAGACTTCTTTTGTACTGGGGCTCTTGAAGAGATCGACTTTCTGGGTGCGGAACAACCAACCAGAATAGTCCTTGTTCCAAGTCTCATAGCTTTTCGCTTTGCTTGCCGCGCTAGGCACTGACCCGAACTGCGCACCGTCTGAAGGCGATGACTCCAGATCGTCGACGGCCAAGCCCGCTTCCACGGCACGATCCCAATCCACCGCCACGGCGCCGTCCGAGATCGGCGCAAATACGGTCACATCTTGAGTGACATCGACGCCGGCCTTGTTGTCCGATACCCGCACCTGTGCTGCGCCGAGCAGCATCGGCTGGTAGATCAACGCACTGCCGTTCGGTTGGTTGCCTCGGACAGGAATAAAATGCTGCGGCACATCGGGGGGCAGCATCGGACGAGCTTTAAGAACTGAGTGCTGAGTGCTGAGTGCTGAGACCCCTGACGCTTCACGCTTCACGTTTACTGTTTCGCGCTTTACTGGGTCCATCAGCGTCTTGATCTGTGTCCGCGTCAACGGTCCTCGAAGATAGGACAGTGTCCATCTTGTTTGAAAGACTTCCGGCGCGTCTTCGTGGACATTGTTCATGAGAAAGACGCGATTACCGAGGCCGGCGAGTAGCTGTTCCATTCCCTGTTTATCGAACTTCTTCCCAGAGCTTGCCGAAGCGCCTTCCAGCCCTTCCAGCACGCGAGCCTTGTCTCGTTCGGTTTGGAGACGTCCGATGAACCAGGTGCCTGTATTGGCCAAACCCTTGTAGTCTAGATCGACGGGGTTCTGTGTCGCCAACACGACACCCAGACCGAACGCGCGTGCCTGTTTCAGCAACGTGAGCAATGGCTGCTTCGACGGTGGATTGGCGACCGGAGGGAAGTAACCGAAGATTTCATCCATATAGAGGATGGCGCGGAGGCTGGTCGTGCCGGACTGCGCCCGCACCCAGCCGAGCGTCTGGCTCAAGAGCAAGGTCACGAAGAACATGCGCTCCGCATCGTTGAGATGCGCGATCGAGAAAATGGCGAGCCGCGGCTTGCCCCCCGGCGAATGGAGCATCTGGCCCACATCGAGCGCGTCGCCTTCCAACCAGGCAGAAAATCCCGGCGCAGCTAATAAGTTATTTAGCTGCATAGCGAGGGCAAAGCGCTCCTTCGAGGGATAGAACGAGTCCAGACTCAACACACCAATCTTGGCAACCGGCGGCGTCTGGATCTGTTGGATCAATGTGGCGAGATCCAGATCCTGGCCCGCCTTCCATGTATGGTCGAGAATCGTCGAGAGGAGAATGTGTTCACGACTCTTGATTGGGTCGGCCTCGACGCCGATCAGGCCTAGCAAGCTTGTGACCGTCGTACCGATCCGCTCGCGCAGCATCTCGGTATCGTCCAGAATCTCCTGCGACGGCGCCGCAAAGGATTTAAGAATGGAGACGGGAATGCCGGCGTTGCTGCCCGGCGTATAGACGACGACATCGGCCGCATCGCGGAGCTTCTGGATCCGCTCGCCGCTCTGGCCCCAATCCCCCAAGCCTTTCTTCCACATCTCGGCTTGCTGGGTTGCATAATCAGCCGGCGAGAGTCCCTTCTTGCGGGCATCGTCCTCATTGACCCAGGGTGCAAAGTCTTCCCCGCGCAGCTGCGGAAAGTTCAGCATCAGATTGGCAAGATCCCCCTTGGGATCGATGATGATGGCGGGAATTCCGTCGATCGCCGCTTCTTCAAGGAGCCCAATACAGAGGCCAGTTTTCCCGCTGCCCGTCATCCCGACACAGACCGCATGGGTGACCAAATCTTTCGAGTCATAAAGCAGCCAGCCTGGCTTGGACTGCTTGGCTGCCAGATCGTAGGGTCGGCCTAGATAGAAGACGCCGAGCTTTTCGAAGTCTTCGGCTGATCCGCCTGCGGTTGAAGATGCCTCAGTCTTCCCCGATTCTTTTTTCTTCGTAGCCATTGCTACCACTCCTTAAAAAAGGCAAGCACGGAGCCAATTAGCGCTTCTTGTAGTCTGATACAATCTTCAATTCATTAACGCGCTGAGCTGCTAACCGCTCCAATCTTTTCGCCTGGGTCAGAAGCGTACGGCGTAGCCCATCAGACACGTCTCGCTCACTGATAACGCGGGCCAAACTGGCAATTGTAGTTGCGCGCCGAGCGATTCGGATATCTGGATGTTTGCGTTGCTTGTAAATGGATTCAGGGATGATGCATTGCTTGTGTGATATAGGCAGGGTAACTTCGGTACGCAGAGCTATCTCTTTTTCGTTTAAAACGGCTCCAAGCGCTGACTCCCTCAGAACCTTCTGAAAAACGGTATACTCTACACGGTCTAAGAATAACTTCTTGTCTGTCTTGCCAAGCCCGTTTATCTGATCATCCAGTGGCCAGACTTCAATGTAGGCCACCTCGAAGGGGTCAAGCACATTCATCGCAACCGCGTCAGTTCTTTGGTTCGTCAGGTGCCTGCTAACACGGCCACTTAGTTTTTCTTCAGTTTGCCCAGCATATATGGGTTCTCTATCGTAATCGCAGGAGCCACCCATACCGTCAACTTGTGTTTTACTTGATCTGGTTAATCCCATAAAAGCTCAAAGTCTCGGCATTTCCATTTTCTGCACACGCGTGATATCGCACCATCGGCCGTATCGCAATTGTATGCGCCGATCTCGATGGCCACTGTGTCATCGTTCGTAATTGATGTGCCGGAACCTAACACGCGACCACATTTGCTTGCTGCAAGAACATTCTCAATATCTAAGGAAACTGCAGCTTTGTCTACGCCGCTTGGTAGCGAGAATAGATATAGACGTCCCTCAATCATTCGCCGACGTTTGCGGTCCATGAAAGCCTTACCTCCTTACGTTCGACCTTCGTAAATCTGAGCGCACAATCTGTCGGATTGTTGATCACTGTGTGGAAAGGTTCTTCCGCAAAATTGCGGACAAGCACTAGGAAGTATCTCTCGCGAAGCGCTTCAGCCATATCGTGTTCGAGCCCCGTCAGCTGAATTTGTCCGCACCTTGTACGTAGCCCTTTGACCTCTACGGCACAGAATGACTCGCCATCTGGATGTGCAAGCTTGAAGTCGAAACCGCACCCCCAGCTGGTTGTGTTGGTCAAAGTCAGGTCAGAGAACTCACGCATTGCAGAATAATTGACTGAAAAATACTGTTCCGCAGCCTTTCCTGTAATAAGCCTCTTGGCAAATGAGGAAGAAGCGTCTGCGTCATGAATGCTCAAAACCCGTTTGACTTCAGGTATAGATTCTACCTCTCTGACGGGCATCAAGAAGCCTTTTATTAGTTCACCTATTTGTTCGATGCCAGCATCTTTATAGCCCGTCAAAACACGTTGGCAATGCTCTCGCAATGGACGCTTATGCCAGCCCTTTCTGGCGTTTGGAAAGTACGGATCAAGTTCATCGCGGTAATTCTTTATGGATGCCGGTCGTGCCTGCAGACTGTATCCGAGGGCATTGAATGCCTCAGTAAATCCCTCGAACCCAAGATACGCCAGACCTTCCTGATCGAACTTGGAAAGAAATAATCCGCATAGGATTTGGCGATCACGATGGATCATTTCACGACTGTTGCTACCTGAAGGAGAGATTCAGCTCGGTTGATCTATTCCCCGAAGATTTCACTCGCGCCATGATCCACGAGCGTTTGTCCGAAGAGAAGGTGTCCATTTCGCACACTACGCTTTGTAGGATTGTGAAGCCATACCACCGAACCTGGCTAAGATCGCGGTTAATATCCTCGCTTATTGAAGCTCTGTCAATAACCACGAGCAGGCCAGATACACTTGCGGCTGAGGGCCATTGGCGCCGTCAGCCGCTCTTCTCTTTTCTCTCTTCGTGGGGGTGGAAGGGATGGATATGGAGGGAGTCGCCATAGCGGGCGCGGGGAGATAACAGCCACGAGAGTGCCGCAGTGCGACGGCATGCGACCTTCGGTTGCGTTTTAAAGTCGCACGCGGCCAATAGTAAGGAGACATTGGCAGCCTCTGTCCAACGCATTATGGCGACTCCCAGAATATCCGCCCTTCGTCACCCTCACTTCCGTGCTTCTGCGAATTTTCAAACCACCCCTGGTTCCTTCAGCATCTGTCCCGTAAACGACGGCTTCGACGAGCCGATCGAACACGTAGCCACCCCTTCGCTTCCCTGTGTCCGGCTAAGTTCAGTGCCCGGATGCGGTCGTCGCGCCGATGCCGGTCTCCGACCTCACCTGTTGTGCCAGAAAACCGCCACGGTCCTTTGCCGCCTGGCTGCTTCGGTCAAGGATCGAGAACAACCAGATGCCCACGACTCCGATCGTTATCGAGAACAGCGCCGGCGAGGTGTATGGGAACAACGCACTGCCTTTCGGATAGCCCAAGGTGGCTTCCCATACCGACGGCGACACGACGGTGAGCAGCACCGATGAAATCAGCCCGAGAAACCCTCCGACGACAGCGCCGCGGGTCGTACAGTCTTTCCACAACACTGACATGAACAACACCGGAAAGTTGGCCGATGCCGCGATCGCGAACGCGAGGGACACCATGAACGCAACGTTCTGTTTCTCGAACACGATACCCAGCAACACGGCCAGGATTCCCAGCATCACCGTGGTCACGCGCGAAACCCGCAACTCGGAAGCGCCGTCGGCCTTGCCGCCTTTGATAGCCGTTGCGTACAGGTCGTGTGACACAGCTGACGCACCCGACAGCGTGAGACCGGCAACGACCGCGAGGATCGTTGCGAACGCCACGGCCGAGATGAAACCGAGAAACACATTGCCACCCACCGCGTTGGCCAGATGCACCACCGCCATATTGCTGCCGCCCTTGAGCGCACCTGTGGCATCGAGGAACTCCGGGTTGGTCAGCACGAAGGTGATTGCGCCGAAACCGATGATGAAGGTCAGCAGGTAGAAATAGCCGATCCATCCGGTCGCCCACATCACCGACTTGCGCGCTTCCTTGGCGCTCGGTACCGTGAAAAAGCGCATCAGGATGTGCGGCAGGCCGGCCGTGCCGAACATCAGCGCCATGCCGAACGAGATCGCCGAGATCGGGTCCTTGACGAAGTTGCCCGGTCCCATGATCGACTGACCGGAAACCGCCGCTTCTGCCGGCGTCTCGCCCGCGGCTGTGGCCAGACCGGCTTTGATCTCGACCGCTTTGGCAAACATCGCCTCCAGACTGAAGCTGAAATTCAGCAGCACCATGAAAGCCATGAAGGTTGCGCCGCCCAGCAGCATGCAGGCCTTGATGATCTGCACCCAAGTGGTTGCCGTCATGCCGCCGAACAACACGTAGACCATCATCAGCGCGCCGACGATGACAACCGCCATCCAGTATTCGAGACCGAACAGGAGCTTGATCAACTGGCCGGCGCCAACCATCTGCGCGATCAGGTAGAACGCCACCACCACCAGCGTGCCAGAGGCCGCGAAGATGCGGATCGGCGCCTGCTTGAACCGGAACGCGGCGACATCGGCGAAGGTGAACTTGCCGAGGTTGCGCAGGCGTTCGGCCATCAGGAACGTGATCACCGGCCAGCCGACCAAAAAGCCGATCGAGTAGATGAGTCCGTCGTAGCCACTGGCCATCACTGCTGCCGAAATGCCCAGGAACGATGCCGCAGACATGTAGTCACCGGCAATCGCCAGACCGTTCTGGAAACCCGTAATGCCCCCGCCCGCTGTATAAAAATCTGCCGCCGACTTGGTTCGGGCCGCTGCCCATTTCGTGATGAACAGCGTGAACAACACAAAAACGCCGAACATGCAGATTGCCGTCCAATTGATCGCCTGCTTTTGCGCCTGGCCGTCATCCGGGCCGGCGGCATACACCGATGCAGCAACAGTGAACAGCGCGGCCACAGTCAGCCCGGAACACGCTGCATGGGGATACTTGCGATGCCAGCCGGTCATTTCAGCGATTCTTTGGCAATGGCATCGGACAACGCATCGAACTCGCGGTTCGCGCGATTCACATAGTACGCGGTGATCGCGATCGTGAACACAATGACGCCGAAGCCGATCGGAATGCCCATGGTCATCACGCCGACGCCAAGTTTCTGTGACAGAAAGCTCTTGTTGAACGCCACCAGCAGAATGAAGCCGTAGTAGGCGATCATCATTACCAGGGTCAGCCACCAGCCAAAGCGGGTTCGCTTCGCTTTCAGCGCCTGATAGTTCGGATTGTTCGCAATTCGCGTGACCAACTCAGTATCCACAGTGCTTCCTCGGAGTCATTGGTTCGATACCGATTTCCGACCCTGCAACGATGCGTACATCGCTCGCGTACAGGATCCTTATGCGCGACCAACTGCGCAACACCGTGCCCACAGCGACCTGCATACGGACTTCCAGTGGGCGCTATCGCTTGATCAGCGGCGAGGCATCTACGACGGCATTGTCACTTGAACGTCGCTGTGCTGCAAGAACACGACGATTTCTAAGCGCCGCTACCCCCGCCATCGGTTCCCCTTCGACGCAGTCAGCCACAACTTCCCCTTCTTCTCTCAGCGGGGAGGAACGGAATATACGTCTTTTCGGGTGGCGCTGACCCGGGGGCCGTCCGCTGTCACCCACTCGTTCAAGAGGGTGGTCCGGTCTAGTCTCCAACTGCGCGCGACCTCTCCCCAGCGAGCATCGCCAAGCAGAATCTGTAGTCGGTTCATCCAAAATGTACAGGGTGCGTCCGGTCGGACGTTTCGACAGTTCGCGCGAAAGCTTGACTCGCTGCGCCTCGTCACCGGACAGCGTCGTGGCGGGCTGGCCCAGTTTCTACTTGGTTGCGTTCCATGACGCGTGCTACTGTTTGGTTCATGCGTACCGCCTCTCTCATGCTTACCGCGCTGCTGCTATCTGGCTGTATGGGCAATAGTCTCGGCGAGGTCCGCGCTACCGAACCCCTTCAGACAGGAACCTTTCAGAAACCCTACGAACAACTGGCCGCCTGTGCGAAGGAACGCATTGAGACAGACTCGTGGCGCTTCGGACAACCTATTGTGCAATCGACTCAGGACACGAACCGTCCGCTCATTCGCGTCTATGCGATCTACTCCCGCTCCACGCTCTTTGAGGTCACGTTTCAACCAACCCACTCCACAATGACTACCGTGGAATATCGACGTGGGTATGATGGCCACGGCACCCAGGATCAAACATGGGCCATCATCGAATATTGCTCACGGCAAGCTACGCCACCAACGCCGGATGCCGGTAGACGCCCGTAACTCGCTTTCCTCACGTCGTACAATCCCACCGCTCACGCACCGTGCCCGCTCACAGCGGCGAGTCCTTGTACTTGAGATGCCCATACCAGGCGATGGTCATAAAGATGTTGGAAATCGTCAGCAGTAGGACTGTGTGTATGGGCCTCCTAGGACAGGAAAAGGGTTGGCTCCGTCAATCGACACCTTGATGCCTTACTTAGGCAACCACGATACGTCTAATGGCTTGTGTTGAGGTGAGCCAACGCGAGGGTATGGAGTCGGTGGCCAATACATCTCACGTCCCGACTCACTTGCCATCAACACAAGGAAGCTCCAATTGAGATCTTCTAGCAATCGCGAACCAGCCTCGATCTCGCTCTCACCAGCACCTCGTCGCTTGCTATGCACATCCGTCGCGCAACCATGAAAAAGCTGGTTGCGAAGAGTGCGCAGACGCCAGATAACGATCTCGCATAGCGCCTGAAACACCTTCTCCCTGTCACTCGCAAGACCAATAGCAACTTTGGCAATTCCCAGACTCGCATCCCTCCGTTTATCAATGTCCGTTTCTGTACGCCAGCTTCCATTCCAATAGAACGACATAATGTAGCGTGACATAAGAACTGAATCGATATCGGGCCAGCAATCCTCTATCACGCCTCGCAACGTTCTCCCTCCGATGTCCAAACCACAAATCCGCCACAGAAACCATTCAAGTTCTCCAGAAACCTTGTCGTCGTTCTGTGTTCTGTTCAGCTGATGAAGCGATCTTTTCTCGGCCTTCCACCAGTCGGTTCCCAGAACCTCCTGACGAATACCGCACATCGCGTTCAAAGCAATCCACGAATAAATAAACTTGGCTTCCGGATCAGCACCCGTTTTCTTCGCCTTGGCAAGCCAAGAGGACGCACGTTGTAGCCGGTCATAGTATCCCTGGTCTTTAGTATTTGGATGGCTCTTCTGAAACTTCTTGATCTCACGAACGGCATGTTCCAGTTCGGTATGACTTGGCTTCTTATGGCCAGAGAATATTTCTACCAAGAGCTTATTCATTTTTGTCCCTTGGGACTAATTCCAGCATCCGGCGAATGTCCTGTTCCACAAGAGCTCGCTGATTATTCCGATTATTTCCCGGGAAGTATGTCCCGCTTAGTGGAACCTCTCGTGAACCTAGTCGAACCCACCAGATACGCTTGCGAAATTCGGCCACCTTTTCGGATGCATCATCAATATCAATGCCGAAAAGGCTGCATAAGCTCTTGAATGGTACTCTGCCGAGCGCCAATATTCTCTCTGGCTTAGCGGCAAGCAACTCATTGCGCAGAAATTTTGAACAATTAGCAACTGCTAAACGACCAGGTTGGTGATCCCGGTTATCTCTCATCGACGGGCACTTGACGCTTGGAGTTAAGAAGAAGCCTGTATCACGAAACTGACGACAATTGCTGATTTCTTCATTTGAAGAAGTACGAAGTGCGGTGAAGAGCCCTTCACGAACAGCATCCCGCTTGGTTTCATCCCAAAAGTAGGCACCACCCCATGGAGGTGCAACCGATACAAAGTAAAGACGGATGGGACGTATAGGTTCGTATGTAGGTTTGCGTTTTTCTTCGCATGGCACACGCAGATGGGCCACGGATTCTGCTTCGCAGCGCCTACAGTTTTGGATCGTCTGTTGAGTGGATTGCCAGTCCATCGCAGTTTTTATAACTCTAGCCCCCTGGAAGCTGAACGGATCGGTCTGCCTTCGACTGCGCGCATCGAACGAGCACATTCTGATCGTGCGCGTTCTGCGAGCAAGGAAGGCCGACTGATCCGTTCAGCTCACCCCCGCTTCTTTTAGCACTTGTCCCGTGTACGATCGCTTCGATTTTGCGATATCTTTCGGCGGCCCTTCGGCGACAATCTCGCCACCTCGGTCGCCGCCTTCCGGCCCGAGATCGATGATCCAATCGGCATTCTTGATGACATCGAGATTGTGTTCGATGACCACGACGGTATTCCCCGCCTCAACCAATCGATCTAGCACATCGAGGAGCCGCTGCACGTCAGCAAAATGAAGGCCGGTCGTCGGTTCGTCCAAGATGTACATCGTGCGCCCAGTCGGACGTTTCGACAGTTCGCGTGAGAGTTTGACTCGCTGCGCTTCGCCCCCGGACAGTGTTGTGGCTGACTGGCCGAGTTTCACGTAATGCAACCCGACATCGTGCAGGGTGTCGAGCTTCCGCTTGATGAAGGGGATATGCTCGAAGAACTCCACTGCATCGTCCACCGTCATGTTCAACACGTCGGCGATGCTCTTTCCCTTGTAATGAATCTCCATCGTCTCGCGGTTGTACCGTTGACCCTTACAGACCTCGCAGGTCACATAGACATCCGGAAGAAAGTGCATCTCGATCTTGATCAACCCATCGCCCTGGCAGGCTTCGCAGCGCCCGCCCTTCACATTGAAACTATAACGGCCTGGCTTGTAACCCCGGACGCGGGACTCGGGAAGATTGGAATAGAGGTCACGGATGAAACCGAACAGACCTGTATAGGTTGCAGGATTCGAGCGTGGGGTTCGGCCAATCGGGGCCTGGTCGATGTCGATTACTTTATCCAGAGCATCGACACCGAGTAGCTCCTTGCAGCCATCGATCTTCGGTTTTTTCTGATAGAGCAGTTGAGAGAGGGAATGGAACAGCACCTCGAGCACCAGCGTACTCTTTCCAGAGCCAGATACGCCGGTCACGCAGGTGAGCAGGCCCAGAGGAATTTTTGCGGTCATTCCCTTGAGATTGTGTTTCGTGGCTCCCACGATGGACAGAAACCCCTTGGCCTTGCGCTGGCGGCGAGGCAGGCTGACCATTTGTGTGCCGCGAAGATACTGGCCCGTCAGCGAGTCGAGATTCCCCATGACGTCGGTCGGCGTGCCTTGGGCAATGACTTGGCCGCCGTGCGTCCCGGCTCCCGGCCCCATATCCAACAGATGGTCCGCCGCCATCATGGTTTCTGCATCGTGCTCGACCACCACGACTGTGTTGCCAAGGTCGCGCAGACGAAGCAAGGTCTGGAGCAGGCGCCGATTATCCCGCTGATGAAGGCCGATCGATGGCTCATCGAGTATGTAGAGAACGCCGACAAGGCCGGAGCCGATTTGCGTGGCGAGCCTGATGCGCTGGCCTTCTCCACCGGACAAGGTGGCGGCAGCGCGATCCAGCGTCAGGTAATCCAGGCCGACGTTGACGAGAAACCCGAGACGCTCGCGAATTTCTTTCAAAATGCGATGGGCGATCAGCAGTTCACGCTCGGTGAATTTCAACGAACCGAAGAAGTCGGCGGCAGCTCGTACGGAGAGATGCGTGACCTCCGCGATCGACTGTTTGGCCAACTTGACGGACAGGCTTTCAGGCCGCAACCGCGCACCCCCGCAGACCTCGCAGGGTTCCAGCAACGTGAAGTCTTCATCGTCAGAAGAATCGGGTGACATGGCGTAGCCGATGCCGTCGCAGGCCGGGCAGGCCCCATGCGGGCTGTTAAACGAAAAGACGCGCGGTGTAATTTCAGGATAGCTGACCCCGCAGCGGATGCAAGCAAGCTTCTCGCTATAGAGCGACACCTTCCCGCCGTCCATCAGCACTCCGACCAGCCCACCGGCGAGTTTCAGCGAGGTCTCCACTGAATCGGCCAACCGTCGCGTCAGCGCTTCGCTTGGTTTCATCACCAGCCGATCGACGACGATTTCGATCGTGTGCTTCTTCTGTTTATCGAGCGCGATATCCTCGCCTAAGTCCACTAGCTGACCATCGACCCTGGCCCGGACGTAGCCGGCACGGCGCATGTCGAGCAATTCTTTTCGGTATTCCCCCTTCCTGCCGCGAACGATCGGAGCCAAGAGCTGAAACTTGCTTCCCTCCGGCAGCAAGCCGATGGCATCGACCATCTGCTGCACGGTCTGCGCGGTGATTTCATCGCCGCACTGAAAGCAGGAGGGGCGTCCGACCCGGGCAAAGAGGAGACGGAGATAGTCGTAAATTTCCGTCACGGTCCCGACCGTGGACCGGGGATTGTGGCTGGTGCTTTTTTGCTCGATGGAAATGGCGGGCGAGAGCCCTTCGATCGAATCGACGTCGGGCTTGCCCATCTGTTCGAGGAACTGCCTGGCATAGGCCGAGAGCGACTCGACATACCGCCGTTGCCCCTCGGCATAGATCGTGTCGAAGGCCAGCGACGACTTGCCCGATCCGCTCAAGCCGGTAATGACGACGAGCTTGTCCCTCGGAATCGTGACGTCGATGTTCTTGAGGTTGTGCTCCCGCGCTCCTTTAATAATGATCGAGTTCTGCATCAGGGGCGGGATTATAGCATGAGGACTTCGCTATCTTGACAAACCCGGAAGCCGGGTGCTACCACGCTACGATGGTACACGTGGATACACCGCCTGTTCAGAAGGGGGCCGACGCCCCAGCGGCTCCGATCGCTGTCTCGACATGGACTGGCTCGGCCCGTGAACAGGCTGTTCAGCGGATGTTTACGTCGATCGCCAGCGTCTACGACCTCAACAACACACTTTTAAGCTTCGGGCTGCATTACCGGTGGAAGAAAATTACCGCCTCCTATGTTCCCGTCACGACTGGAGGCCGGGCACTCGATGTGGGGTCCGGTACAGCCGATCTGGCGCTCCTGGTTGAACCCCGTATGGGGGACAACGGTCGAGTGATTGCCTCCGATCTGAACCACGCCATGCTTGCTGAAGGGTTGAAGAAAGTTATTGGACGGGGCCTGGGACAGAAGATCACCTGTCTCGAAGCCAACGCCGAGCATCTTGGATTTCCCGATAGAACATTCAATGCCGTGACCACCGGGTTTTGCATGAGAAACGTCGGAGATCTCAGGCAAGCGCTCACGGATATTCACCGTATTTTGCAACCAGGCGGCCGGTTTGTGTGCCTGGAGTTCTCCCGCCCTGTTTTTGGCTGGCTGCGGGCTCTGTACGATTGGTACTCGTTTAAGCTTCTTCCCTGGGTCGGTACGAAAGTGGCGCATGACACGACCGGCGTGTACGAGTATCTTCCGGCCTCCATTCGGAACTTCCCTGACCAGGAACGATTGAAGCAGATGCTCCTCGACGTCGGCTATCGCCAGGTTACGTATCGAAACCTGAGCGGCGGGATCGTCGCGATTCATGTGGCAACGAAATAGCAAGGAAGCTGTCAGCTTTCAGCACCAAGAGCTGATGGCTGATGGCTGATAGCGCAATGAATTCGATTCTTTATATTTTTCTCCCCTGCAAGAAGGTCTACCCGATTGGGGTGACCTATCTCGCCGATTTTATTCACCGACGCAAGCCGGACGTGCGGCAGCGCATTATCGATCTGTCGCTCTTTCCGGACTCTCAACGGCTCAGCGCGGTTCGCGATGCCGCCACTGAGTTCAAACCGGACCTCGTCTGTTTCTCCTGGCGGGATATTCAGATCTTTTCCCCGCACGAGGGAGATTCCTCGCTGGAACATGCGTTCAATTTTTACTTTGCCAGCAACCCGATCAAGCGAGTCGCCGCCTCGTTTGCAGGAGTGAAACAGCTCTACCGCTACTACAGTCATATCCGGGCGGCGCTTTCCTATCCCTGGTTGATTGCGAAGGAGTTTCCGAAGGCGCAGATCATGATCGGTGGCGGAGCCTTTACCGCTTTTGCCGATCAGCTCATTCAGAAACTTCCGGAAGGCGTCATTGGGATTCTCGGGGAAGGTGAAGATGCCATCCTCAAGGTGATTGAAGGCCAGTCGCTAGAGAACGAGCGCTATATTCTCAGGGAGGGGAAGACGATTCGAAAGGGTCAGCAGGGTTCACCGGCTCTGCTCGATGCCTTGACGGTCGACTTGCCTTACCTGACCACGATTTTCCCGCAGCATCGGGAATATCTGGACGAATCCATTGGGGTCCAGTCGAAGCGAGGCTGCCCCTACGACTGCGCGTTCTGTCTCTACCCCTACATTGAAGGGAAGCGAGTACGCTACCGGCCACCCTCCATGGTCGTGAAGGATATTTCTCAGCATTATCATCAATGGGGCGCCAGGCGTTTCTGGTTCACGGATGCTCAGTTTATTACCGGGAAAGAGGCCTATCCCCAATGTACAGAGATCCTTGAACGGATTCTCGCCGAGAAGCTGGAAATCGAGTGGTCCGGCTATATCAGGACATCGCTCATCACCCCGGAGTTGGCCAAACTCATGGTCCGATCCGGCGTCGGCGATCTCGAAGTCGCCATTACGTCGGGCTCTCAGGAGGTATTGAACGACCTCCACATGGGATTCAAGCTCGAGCGGCTCTACGATGGTTGTCGTTATCTGGCAGAGGCGGGATTCAAGGGAAAGGTCATTCTCAATTACTCGCTGAATAGTCCAAAAGAAACCGAGGAGTCCCTGCTCCAAAGCGTAGAGTCGTATAAGAAAGTTGCCGCAATCCTGGGCGAGGAGCGAGTCTTCCCTCTGATGTTCTTCTTGGGCATTCAGCCGAATACCGATCTTGAGGAACGGCTGTTAGAGGAAGGTTACCTCTCGGCTGGCTATAACCCACTGATGCTGACCCCGACGAGCATCAGAAAGCTCCTTTATAACCCGGCGCCGCTGAACTCGTTCATTGCCAAGGCTTGCCTCATGGCCTGGGAACGAAAAGATGGGAGTAGGGACCCACGGAAGTGGACGGGATCGCTGTCTCAAACCCCAAAAAAGTCAGATGGCTATGCCGATCAGAACTTGATCCGAGGCATTGAGGGGAACTCTGGACGCGATGCCCTCTTGTCCCTGGAAGAAATCCTCCGTTCCCGACAATCCATTCGCTCCGCAAAAGAGTCGAGCGGAAAATCCGTCGCGACCCCGGCATCCTAACGTTGTCCCACCGTCCCCATCGACACCTTGCATTCGAATTCAGGCCGGTGCTAGCATGTGCGTTCTTTGAGGGTAGAGAAGCACGTCAACCATTTGGAAATTTTGATATTTACTCTTGTTCGCCCTGGCCAGGAGGGCATCTTGAGGAGACATCTCGATGTATAAAACGATCTATGTTCCGGTCGATAACTCCGACCATTCCAATACAGCTGTCGATGTCGGAGTCCACTTCGCCAAAGCTTTCGGCTCCAAAATTGTGGGTAGCCACGTCTATGCAGCCAAAATGCATGATAAGCGCTTCAAGCAGATGGAAGCGGGCTTGCCAGAAGAGTATCACGACGAAAAAGAACTCGACCGGCAGCGCCAAATCCACGATTCGCTGATTACCCGAGGCCTCCAGATCATCACCGACTCCTACCTCGACTATGTCGATAAGCAATGCGCGGAAAACAACCTCCCGATCGAGCGCCGCTCGCTCGAAGGGCGGAATTGGAAGGTGCTGGCTGAAGACATCAATACCAATGCATACGATCTGGTCATCATGGGCGCCTTGGGTGTCGGCGCGGTGAAGGACAGTGTGATCGGCAGCAACACCGAGCGTGTCATTCGTCGCGTGCGGAATTCAGACATGCTGATCATCAGGCAAACCCAACCCATGACCGGCGGAAGGATTGTCGTGGCGGTGGACGGCAGCCCCTATTCTTTCGGCGGACTTATGACAGGCCTGGCGTTGGGAAAGGCTTTCAACATGCCGGTGGAAGCCATATCGGCATTCGACCCCTATTTCCACTATGCCGCCTTTCACAGCATCTCGGGTGTGCTCAATGAGGAAGCCGGCAAGGTATTCCGATTCAAGGAGCAGGAAAAACTTCATGAGGAGATCATCGACAGCGGCCTTGCAAAGATTTACCAGTCGCACCTCGATATCTGCCGCGAGATCGCTCAAGCCGAACAAACCGATGTTAAGACGACTTTGCTGGATGGCAAGGCCTTCGAAAAGATCATTCAATACGTGCGCAAGGATATCCCGGCATTACTGATCGTCGGACGGATCGGGGTGCACAGCGACGAGGATATGGACATCGGCAGCAACACGGAAAATCTCTTGCGATCCGCCCCCTGTAATATCCTGGTGTCGAACCGGAAGTACGTGCCGCCGATCGATACATTGGCGGAATACACGATCGCCTGGACTGAAGAAGCTCTCCGCCGGATGGAAAAGATCCCCGTATTTGCCAGAGGCGTTGCCAAGACCGCGATTCACCGCTATGCCATCGAGAAGGGTCACACCATCATCAGTAACACCGTCGTCGACGCAGCGGTGGGACACCTTCTGCCCAAGGGTGCGATGGATGCGATGCGTGCATTGGGTGGCAGCTTGGATGCCGCCGGCATCGACCGCGACAAGATGCAGGCCGACGAATCTGTGATGAAGGATCTCATGGGCTCCACGCTCAGCGGGATGATGACCGAGGTTGTGGAAGAGAAGCCAAAAGTCAGTGCCGATACTCAAGCCTATCTAGATCGGATGACTCAGAATTATTTCGTGTGCGATGGCTGCGGCTACATCGGCAAGGGCGAGACGCCTGTGAAGTGCCCGGTTTGTGCCGCAGGAGGCGATCGCTTCAAACTGGTCGACAAGAAGCTTTTCGAAGCGGCGGCCCATGTGGAAGGGGTCCTCGAAACAGATCTGGCCTACGACGATGTTCCTATGCAGTGGACCAAAGATGCCAAAGATGGAATCCGTGCAGTCCCAGCCGGCTTTCAGCGCCGGCGCGCCAAGGCCAAAATCGAGAAGACCGCTCGTAAGCTTGGCATGACCACGATCACGCTGGAATATGCGGCACCCATGATTCAGGAAGCAGCCTCAGAGGACTACACACCCATCTTTGCGAACAAGGGAACCGGAGCATCGACCGAAGCCCAGGCCACCGTGGCCGCTGCGGCGAACGGCACCGATAGCGTGACTCCCTCGCAGGAGAACGGTCAGGGGAGCGGGGCCAGCCATGCGGTGGAACCGGCCTCTGCTTCTTCCTACACCTGGATGCCGGAGGCTCAATCACGACTCGAACGGGCTCCTGAAGGGTTTATGCGCGACTGTACGCGTGCCCTCATCGAAAAGCATGCCGATAAAATCGGCGTCATGGTCATCACGGCTGAAGTGGCTCACGAGGGCATCGAACAGGCTAAGGACTATATGGCGGAAGCCATGAAGACCGGCAATCTCAAGGACATGATCGCCAATCTGACCGGCAAAACGAAATCATAATTGCTGAGCCTTGAGTGCTGAGTTGTTCCCGGAGCCATACACTTCGTTTCAACTACACAACTCAGAACTCATAACCGGAGCATTCCTGCGTGGGTAAATCTCTTCCAATTTTCAATGCCTCGTCTCTTGCTGGCGCGTTCGGAAGCATCCAGCAACAGGTCTCGCAGTTCTTTACTCCGCCATTCACGGCTTCTGCGCCGCACGACGGCCGAACGGTCGATGACTTCAAACCCTATCTCATCGCCCTGAACCTCACGAAGCGCTGCAATCTCAAGTGCGACCATTGTTATCTCGATGCGACGACGAAATCCGCCGGCGGGGATGATGAACTCTCGACCGAAGAGTGCTACAAGCTCATCGATCAGATTGCCGAGGTCAATAAGGGCTGTCTCCTTGTGATCACGGGTGGGGAACCGCTCGTCCGCCCTGACATCCTCGATATCGCTCGGCATGCCGTGAAACTCGGTTTCATGGTGGTGTTCGGGACCAACGGCATGTTGATCGATGACCGGATGGCGAAGACCTTGGTCGAGATCGGCGTGATGGGCATGGGCATCAGCATCGATTCGCTCGATCCTCAGAAACATAATCGTTTTCGTGGCGTGCCCGGCGCATGGGAAGCCGCGCTCGCCGGAATCGAGGCCTGCAAGCGGAACGGGCTGGCCTTCCAAGTGCATTTCAGCGCGCAGCCCATGAACTACCAGGAATTGCCTGAAGTGATCGAGTGGGCGCACCAGCTTGGCGCCAAGGTACTCAATGTGTTCTTCATGGTTTGTACCGGCCGCGGTGAGGAACTGACCGACATCACCCCGGCCCAGTACGAAGAAGTGCTCGGCTACCTGGTCAATTGTCAGGATAATTACAAGGGCATGCTCGTCAGGGCTCGATGCGCGCCGCATTTCAAACGGCTGGCCTACGAGAAAGATCCGAACTCGCCGATCACCAAAGCGACAGGCTATATGGGAGGCGGCTGCCTTGCCGGTACGAACTACGCGCGCGTGACCCCTAACGGCGAGTTGACCCCTTGCCCCTACATGCCGTTGTCTGCCGGGAATATTCGCGAGACCAGCTTTGTGGATCTGTGGGAACAGTCCGATGTGTTCAATTCCTTTCGCTATCCGCACCTGAAAGGTAAATGCGGCGATTGCGAATACACGGACATCTGCGGCGGCTGCCGTGCGCGCCCCTATGTCGACCACGGCGACTGGCTGGATGAAGATCAATGGTGCCTCTACACCCCAAAAGGCGGTGAGAAGATCAAGGTCGCATTTAATACGCCGGAAGAAAGCCCTGTGGCGTGGGATGCAGACTCGGAGACACGACTCAACCGGATTCCATATTTCTTACGCGCGATGGTAAAAAAAGGCGTTGAGAAGCACGCACGCGAACAGCATATCCCTCTGATTACCATTGAGCTGATGGAAGAACTCCGCAAGAAACGCTTCGGCAACGATGCCCCGGTCTTCAATTTCGACGTAAAAGATAAGGACTGAAGAGTCGGAGTTAGGCATCTCTGTACGGACCGTGAACGCTCAACCCCCTCGTTCCCACACCGACCTATGGACGCGCTTCAAAGTCTCGTCACTGATTTCAATACACTGATCCCGATCCTCAATCACTGGGTCCACTTGTCAGCGGCGGTTGTGTGGATCGGTGGAATTGCATTCCTCATAATGGCCGTCACTCCCGGCCTGAAGAAGGCAGTGGCTAAGGAGCAGATCAAGCCGATCACCGATGCGTTCTATCAGCATTACAAGAAAGTTGCGGGTATTTTGCTCGTGATCCTGCTGTTTACCGGCGGTATCAATTTCCACTATGTCAATCAACTCATTACCGCGCAAACTGGCAGCGGGATTCAGCACCACCCGAAATATCTGATGGTGTTTTTCGTGAAGCTGTTTCTCGTCCTCTTTCTGCTCACACTCTTTCTGTACACGGTGATTTTCAAGTCCGATGATGCCGAAGAGGACGGTGATGAAACCTACGAAGCAATTCCATTCCAGCGAACCGCGCTCTGGATCGGTTTCTTCATCCTACTCTGTGCTGCTGCGATGAAACATCTTCACCAATAGTTCACGTTCCATCGTTGACTATCTCGTCGTATTCACCCACCCACACAGTCCCAGCGTGTATCTTCCAAGATAAGCGCGTCACGAATAAGATACTCATCGGCCTTGCAGCCGCACCTTTTCCGATCCCTCGCTAAGCCACGTTTTCTCAACGGCTTATCGTATTAATCTCAGAATATTTTCACTGAGAACTCTCTGGTACAGAGGTTGCTGTACCACTGTAGTCCGTAGAGCACTCGGTATCAGAGTGAATAGGCAATGTTTAGATGTTGGATGATTCTTGGCGAAGCGAAACGCCGGTGGGTTCCCACCCAAGAGGTTTTTGCCTCTCATGCAGGTGGACTACCTCTGGATCGTGCCCATCCTGAGCCCTCCCACCGCCATACGCTTCCGCCATCGGGGCCGCGTCTGCCATTTACAGCGGCGCGGCCCTCAAAGCTGAAAGAGCGGGCTAGGCATGAGATTAGGCCATAGTCAGGAAGACCGCTTCATTTCAATACAACGAGGAGAAAGACGCAATGTCGCTGAGCGATCGGCCCGCTTTGAGTAATCGGACGAAGAATGATCACCGCGATGTTCCCAGTCCGTCCCCCGACCCGCGCGCGAGAGGGCCGCGGCAGTCTCGAATGGTTCGGTTGACCGTCAGCCTTCCAGGCGATCTGGTCGATCGTCTGCGTGATGCGGTGTATTGGAGTCCCAACCTAACGCTCGCTTGGTTGATCGCACAGTCTCTGCGGGCCTCTTTGGCGGATCTAGAAAAATCACGTCAAGGTCCTTTTCCAAAACGAATGATGAGCCTCCGAGTCGGACGACCTCGATTGGTCGGTCAGACGATGAGCCTTTCCTCCTATGCTCGGTTCGCCGGTAAAGGGACAGCCTACTCTACTATAGAGGGCGCTCAAGCGATTCCTGCCCCACGGTCATCCATTGAGTGAAGGCCCAGAGTGGAGAGCGGTTCTCTTGATTGTGAGAAAACCGTTATGGCGGCGAGCAGTAGAGATTAGGCATGTACTCGGTCAGTATATGCTAGGGACTGGAATGGATGGAGCGACGGAAGTCGTCAAGGCTAGATGGCGGAATCAACCCTTTAGTTTCCCGCACCCACATCCTTCCCTTTCCTTACGTAGGAGGAGCAGCGGGAGGGATGAACGAGCATAAAGGATGTGGGTTATAACTTCTTGAAGAATGAATCATAGACGCCGTAGGCGAGAATCAGTCCAATCAATGTGTAATAGATGCTGGAGATTCCACTGTAATCAGGCGGTCCCTCACCTTTTGGCTCATTCGCGAGAACGTAGGATGCACTAGCCATCAGGATCGTCGCTGTCACCGTGGCAATTCGTATGCAAATCCTATTCATGACTCAATCCTCCCTCCCTTTGGTCAAATGGATGCAACAAGGCCGATATCATACTGAAGTTTCCAGACTGGACGCAATAGCATTCAAGGTAGGAATGGGACTCGGAAGGGAAGGTCGAGCGAGACTAGGTTAGGAGTTGGCGGGGGGCTTGGCGAGCGTTTTCAATGTAGTTGAGACCTCTCTGAAAGACTGAGCGAGCTTATCGAGTTGCGACCCTTTTGACATCACCTCGCCGGCAACAGACTTAAGCTGGCTTCCATAACCCCCAACCTCGGAGGCAACCTCGGATACCTTGATGAGTATCTCTTTGCACGCATTGAGTTCTTGCTGCAGGTGTTGAGCACTAGCTTGAGTGGTCTTGATCTCTTCCAGTGAGGCTTGCAGCTGTTGCGTCAATCGGCCGACGTACGCTTCCCGATCTCGCATGTCGGACTCTAGGTTGGCGCGTAGTTCTTCACTCTCGCGACGACGCTCATCCAGATTGCGAAAATGTTGAATACATGGACCCAGGTCTCCGCTGACTTTAGGAGAGTCGGGCAATGGGTGTCCGCGTTCCAATGCCTTTAGCGCTGGTTGCACCCATTCGATAAATGCCATGACCTCCCCCAGCTTCAGGTCGGTCGTTGGGGCAGGGTTTGGCGCAGGGGCGCTGTCCCGATTCGGAGGGGCCTGTGTCGGCTGTTGGGTTGGGGACGGTTTCGTCTTTTTCTGCTGACCGTTTCTTGGCTGCGCCCAACGATGATACTCCAACAAGACCGCGATACAATGACGACACATTGGCTCTTCCGGCAGTGCGCAGCTGCACTTTGAGATGAGATGCCCCTCTTTGAGTCGGATCGTCTGTTCGTAAAGGCCTGAATTTCCGATGACAGCGGACGAGATTTGAGCATCATCCGCCTCAACGATACGGACGCGATTTTCAGAGAGGTACTGATTGCCGATGTGAAACGCGTTACGGTCAACCACAGCCTGGATCATCGGAGGGTCCAGGAGGCTGAGTCGCTCGGCGGTACAGGGGATTTTGTTTCGCATACGCTGTGTGCTCAAACGTGATGACTCCACCTGATGTTGGTCGTAGTCTGAAACAGACCGGGGAAACTGTCAAGGACTGACCCGTTTTCGTGATGTCACGTGAGCTCTTTAGCGAGCTATGCAGCGCATGCCATTGAATCTCTACTGTCCGTATAGGTGTTTCCGAGCTAGCATCTTACTGCGTTCTCAACATCGGCGGGGCAATCCCTTTGCACCGACTGGTGTCAGCCACAGATAGTCCGCAGCTTTCTCGCGGATCATGTCTTGTAATTCCTCGATGCGCCCACTATCGAAAGAGGTCATATAGATACTGATCTGACGGACCTGATTGGCCAGGCGTCGGGCGACTCGCTTGGGAACCGGAAGGTTATACTGAATGTGGCCAGCTCCGGTATAACTCACCAGAGGCCCAGACATCGTATCGTCCAACGAACGAATCTGGTTGAGACGATTGACGAGTGTCTTGGCCATTCCCTCGTCGCGAAACATGGAGGCGTCGAGCATCGTCTGATAGCGGCTGTCGTCTCCTTTTCCATGACAGGCCTGGAGTTGTTGAAGAATACGCAATCGATAGATCGGATCATCGACGATAACTTCATCCTTCATGCCCCACTCCGTCATCATGGGGTCAGGCTCTGCTTGCGCCAAGCCGTTCTTCGCGACGATCCGCACCAATGGTTTTGGAGGATTCATAGCATCCATAGTCCAATGGTGTTCTTTTGCCAGGCGAACCAGCGGTTCGTAATCTTCGAACGGGCCTCCCCAGTTCTGCCCCCACCGGACGTTCTCCAAAAACTCCTGGCGGTTCATCTCTACCCCAGACACATACTGATCCAGTGTTGCTTGGCCGTCCCAGCCGAACATTTCCAAGGCCAAGGCCGGCGTACGTCCCTCTGACTTCAGCCTGCGTAGCAGCGTCAGCGCCGCATCGATATGAAACCGATTGTGATGTTCCTCTCCCAGGTAAATGATGTCCTGCTGGAGTAGCAGCGGTGTCCATTGGTCGAGAGAGATTGGCTGCCCTGTTGCCGTATCAATGACTTGCCATTCCTTGAATAGTCCATGATGCCCGTTCTGTGAAGAAACCGAAGATCCGCCGCCTCCGCCCATGCAGGCGACGGTGAACCAAAATGTTCCGACAACCAATAGGCCTTTGAATGCGGCCAAGATGGCTCGTGCGGAGAATAGTATCGGTGTCTTGCACATGGCCTTGTACCTAACACAGGACTCTCTGGGCGAGCAAGCCGGAAACCTTGACGCGTACGAACCTGGTCGCTATGCTGACATATAGTCAGCAGCCGACATCGGCCGGTCTACGATCGGGACTCCACACCAACCAACTTATGAATTCTCCCGCACAGGTTCTTGCAGACTTTCGTTCACAGGTCACACAGCTCTTGCAAGAGCGTGACAGGGAATGGGAGGCGTCACGCAAGCTTGTTGAAGCGAGGCAACTGGCTGCAACATTAAAACGGTTGATTGAGGAAGCCCATCGTATCGATCTCCCCCTGATCATCCGTGATGCGATCACCCTGGCATTGGGAAATGCAGAGGCTTCACGAGTTCAGGATCTCCCAGGCCCCCGACTCAAGGAATTGACAGGGCTGCCCCCGACAAAAGCTGTGCGGGCGCTCTGCGTGTGGTTCGGTGTCGTGGAAGGCCCGGCGTCGCAGTGGCCGGTGTCGACTCTCCGGAGCGAAGGGATTGAGACATGTGTCGAGTCCCAATCCAATCCCTTTGACCTACTGCTCGAAGCAGACGTGGCCTCCGTGCTCGATGTGGGATGCGGGGATCTCTCGTTCGCCACGGAACTTGTCGAGCAATATGTGGCTCCCCTGCATCAACGGCAGCGCGAGTTGATTCTTCACAGTCTCGATCGGCTTCAGCCAGGTTCGAAGCTGGGTGGCCCACTCCATCCGGAACGCGAGCGACTCAACGGTCTGCGATCTCGGACCGGTCTCTCATTTCAATTTTACGGAAACCAGGATATGTTCGACCTGGGCCGCCTCGATCAGGCCGGGAAACTGGCGCCTCGTTATACGATCACGACCTGCTGGGCGCCCGCAACCCCCACGTTTGCCTACGAACCGACCAGACTGTCCGATCAGATTATCAATCAGGATCTCCATCGGACCAAAGGCACATTCCAGCAAACCCACTATTCGGGCGAACCAGCACTGGAAGTCCAGCACGAAGGCCGGGCGCTCCTCTTCCCGCCATGGAAATTTGACATACGAGGTCCTCTCGCTCTGCTCGACCTGCTGGCGCGGCGAGGGCTCCTTTGTGTTCTCGGTGCCGTCGATACTCAAGTCTTTTGGGAGATTCTGGCACAGCTGCTCGAAGATTCCCGTTATCGACCGAACAATCAGCTATTTACATCGGAGAGTCTCCCAGCGGTGTTCGGCGAAATTTTCGACCGGCTCTCGCGAGCCGAGGTCGGCGAAACTATCAAGTTGTCCGACCACAGCCCATTGCGCAAAGAGATTCCATGTGTACTTCCCCTTCTCCCGGCGCAGAGCCCCTTCTATCGTTTCCGCTCGATTCAGATTCGCCGTGGAGCTGTATTCCCGGGAGTGCCCTCCAGTAGCACCGCCAGACGATTTCTTGAAATGGCCGAAGAACATCCTCCATGGATGCTGATCCTCGTGCCGGAATAGCAAGAAGCTGAAAAAATTCGCCAGCCTGTCTTGTTCATTTGGTCTATCTGGTTTGACTGGTTTTTTGGTTGAACGAAACAAACCAGATGAACCAAATCAACCAGATAGACAGACCGACCGGGCTCGTCCCACATGAGTGAGCCACCGAGGCTCTCGTGTGTAACAGATAGTCTTTCCGCAGCCTGATAAAATTTCGCGCGAGCAGCCTAGTTGGCGCAAAGCCCTACGAGTCGCCTGCTTCAGACTGTTCGATGCAAGAACTCATGTGAAAATTGACCATCCACTGACCCTTTGTTAGACTTCGATCGTGTCAGATCACCCTGCATTCCCGAAATACCAGGATTACTAATCCCAACATGAACCCCTCTCATGCCATCCGGTCGATCCAGGACAATATTGCGCTAGTTATCAAGGGGAAGGCCCACGTCATCGAAATGGCGGTGGTCTGCCTTTTGGCCCGTGGCCATCTTCTGCTCGAAGATGTTCCTGGTGTCGGTAAAACCACACTGGCACATAGCTTGGCCCGATCGCTGGACTGTTCGTTCAAGCGCATTCAGTTTACCAGCGATCTCTTGCCTTCTGACATTGTTGGCGTTTCCATGTTTAATCGGCAAAAACAAGGGTTTGAGTTTATGCCGGGTCCGATTTTCGCCAACGTCGTGCTGGCTGACGAGATCAATCGCACTACGCCAAAAACCCAGAGCAGTCTCCTGGAAGCGATGAGCGAAGCCCAGATTTCCGTCGATAATCAGACCCATCCGCTTGCGCAGCCCTTTATGGTCATCGCGACTCAGAACCCTGTGGAATATCATGGAACGTTCCCCCTGCCGGAATCCCAGCTCGATCGATTTTTGATGCGTCTCCGTATTGGATATCCCACACTTGAGGAAGAGCGAAAGGTGCTCGACCGTCCCTATTCGTTGCATCCTGCTGAAGCGCTGGAAGCGGTGCTGTCCGTCCAGGAAGTATTGGCATTGCAGGCATGCGTGGATCAGGTCCACATAGAAGAGAGTCTGCTTGAATATCTACTTGCGATCGTGCAAGCCACTCGTCAGAGCGAGCTCTTATCTCTGGGGGTCAGCACGCGCGGAGCGCTGGCACTGAGCAAAGCGGCTAAGGCATTGGCGGTTGTCCGTGGACGTGATTATTGCCTCCCAGACGATATCAAAGAGTTGGCGCCGATTGTGTTGTCTCACCGCGTTATGCTGAATCGGACCCATGGCATGCGTACACAGAGCTTCGAACAAGCGGAGCGCATGGTCCTCGACATTATCGAAACCGTTCCTGTCCCTGTCTAGCTGAATGTGGACAGCTTTCTTGCGGATCGAGAGTTGCCCGACGGTTCTCTCGCGTGGCGTAAGAACACGCCTTCCGGCAGGATACTCAAAAAGTCTGCCTAGCAAGACTTCGGCTAGTAACGAATCTGGAGAAAGACTTCAGCATCCTGCCGGACGTCAACTGGATGAAAAGTCCGTATGAAGTGCCCACCGCTCAACCTTCGTGGCTTCCCAGTATTCTCCTTCGTCTGGAGAATGGCTCGATGGCGATCGATTCGTCTTACACCTGAAGGGACGAGATTTCTACTCTTTACATTCGGGATCGGGCTTGCTGCCATTAATACCGGCAATAACCTGTTCTACCTCCTCCTCGCGATGATGCTCAGCTTCATTGTGATCTCAGGGTTGCTCTCGGAGCATTGTCTGCGGAGATTGGAATTTCATCGACATGTACCAGATCTCATCATGGCAAACGAACCGACCGCTCTCACTCTTTCAGTCGCCAACCGGAACCGGCACTTGCCCAGCTTTTCCCTGCGTCTATTCGATGTCGTCGAAGGCCAAGATGTCGACCGAGGTCTTGCCATTCGCCTCCTGCCTCCTCAGAGCTCCGTGATGTTGTCTTATCCACTACTCGCCACAAAACGGGGGTGGATTCAGTTCGAAGGTATTCGGGCGCAGACACTATTTCCTTTTGGGTTGTTTATGAAGAAGGGACTCTATTCCACGGCAGCGCAGTTGCTCGTTAGCCCTCCTATCAAACCGCTTACCATACGGTTTGTGGATGAATTGGTCAGTGAAGGGCAGGGAGAGTCTCTCTCTCGACGAGGGCATGGATCTCAGCTGTACAACCTTCGCCCGTATCAACCGGGTGACGATTCGCGATCTATCCATTGGATGACCACCGCCCGCACGTCTCACCTGATTGTGAGAGAAACCGAGGCGGAGGACCAACGACGTATCACAATCGTCCTCTCGACTGTGGCCCCCAAAGAACGCGACCTCCTCTTCGAGCGCAGCGTAACGTTTGTCGCGTCACTGCTCTGGCAACTGACAGAGCGGACCTATCCCGTCCGACTTCTCGTGGGGACGGAAGATTCAGGACTCGGGTCCGGGTCTGCGCATCTCTTGGCGATGTTGCGCCTGCTGGCGTTATGCGAACGGCAAACGCCTGAAACCAGCGGAGTGGCCTATCATGGCGAGCCCTTCTCACGCGCCGACAATGGTGAGCGAGGCTATACGGTCGCCGTCGTGCCCTGGTCGGACCAGGCCGTATCCGCAAATATAGTGCAAGCTGACCGGGTGCTCCACGCTACGCAACTCGAAGAACTGACCCATGCCTTTTGAACAGGCCTTTGCCCTCGGTTCCGTCCTCCTCGCCACCACGGCGTTCAGCGGGCTTGTACTGGCGCAGAGCGTCCCGCTCTGGCTTGCCCTCCCTACAGCGATCATTCTCATCATCTCGTCGCTGCACGCGGGAGGGGTCCGCTTTATTCGACGGGCGATGGCGCAGGTGACACTGTCTCCAACCCTATGGAATGTCCTATTAATCGGCGCCTTTGTCATATTGCTGATCGATCTCGTCGTGATATCACGAGACCTGCTCCAAGCCGGCATCCACTTTTTGATCGTGCTGTTAGGCATTAAGTTACTCACCCTTCAACAACGGCGCGATTATCGGCATCTCTACGCGATTAGTCTTATGGCCATTTTGGCCTCAGCGGCGCTCACGACCGATGCGTGGTTTGTCCCGATTTTTCTGTTATACCTGCTCGCAGCTGTTTGGACACTGTTGCTGTATCACTTGACTCAAGAGGGTAGCGAATCCCCTTCCTTCGACTCATCTGCGAGCGCAGCAGTCGGTCATGCAATTTTTCCGAGCCACGTCACTCATCGGTTCTTTTGGTTGACGAACGGAACCGCCGCCCTAACAATTGTCCTGACCCTCACGATTTTTTTTCTTATCCCTCGCATCGGCGCAGGTATGCTTCAGAAGACGAGCGGAGAGGCCCTGCGGACGACAGGGTTTTCCGATCGGGTCGACTTGGGGACAATCGGGTCGGTCAAGCAGGACCCTCAGGTTGTCATGCGAGTTGAATTGCCGGATCGGCTCCCTGGTGAAGTTGATCGTTTATACCTGAGAGGCCTCGCCTACGATCAGTATAATGGGCAATCATGGAGTCATAGCGGAACTCGGCGTCGTTCGTTACAGATAGATGCTGACGGAACCTTCCTCGCTCGTCCAACCGGCAGCCGGCGCTCAGACGATCCGGCAGGAACGATCCACCAAGACATACTACTGGAAACGCTCGATACCACAGTCCTATTTGCGACCCCATTCGCTGAGCTCGTGGCAGGGGAGTTTCTCTCCCTACAGGCTGATGCGATGAGTGGGCTGCACTTGTCATCTCCTCCCTCTTCCCGCGTTCGTTACTCCGTCACGTCTCACGTCCCACGACTGTTCGCAGATGAACGAACGGCGTCGGTCCTGGCATACCCCGACTCAATCCGTTCCCAGTATCTTCATGTTCCAGCGGGATCAGAGCACGTGGCAGACTTAGCACATCGCGTCAGTGAACAGGCGTTCACTCCGTTCGGGAAAACGGTGGCGATTCAGCAGCATCTTTTGGAGAATTATCAGTACAGCCTTGAGGCCAGCACGGCCGTGCTTCGTCATCCGATCGATGAATTCCTTTTTTCGAGAAAAACAGGATACTGTGAACATTACGCAACTGCGATGGTCGTGATGCTCAGAACTGAGGGCATTCCCGCTCGATTGGTGACAGGGTTCCTAGCCACTGAATGGAATGAGTATGGAGGCTATTTCACCGTGCGTCAGCGGGACGCCCATGCGTGGGTCGAGGTCTACTTTCCTCGCTCAGGTTGGATCACCATGGATCCCACCCCCACTGTCGACACGGCCCTTGCAACCAATCGCTGGGAGTCCGTTCATCAATTTGGAGAATCCCTTCGGCTGCAGTGGGATCGTCTGTTCATCCGCTATAGTGCGAAGGAACAGTTGGCGGCGATATATGAAGTGCAAGAGGGCGGCGATGTATTATGGGAAAGAGCGATTCACTGGGTGTCGTTATTGATTGCCCCAGTGAGCCAAGCGTTCAGTCGGCTGATGCATGCGGTTCGAACATTTCAACCAGATATGCTGGGATTTGCCACAGGAGCAATCGTAGTCTGTTTGGGCCTGCTCCTCCTCGCACTGCGGGACAGGATAGGTCTCTGGGTTACCGCCCATCTTCCGTCAGCCCGCCGGCAGCTCGTGATCGCCCAGCTCTACACTCGCATGGTTCGCATGGTGGAAAGACGGGGAGTGAGCAAGCCCCCATCTTCGACAGCCAATGAATTTGTCAAACTAGTTGAGGAGGGCTGGAAGGAAGCCGTTCCCATGGTGGCAAAGATTACGGCCTACTATCATCAGGGACGTTTTAGTCGAGCCCCTCTCACGCCGGACGAACTCGCGCATGCAGCCGAACAGGTAGAGAAACTGCAATCCCTGATGAAAAAGCATTTTGTCCGGATTGCCGCGTGACGATCTTCATTGGGATGTTTGGGAAGGGAAGGCCATCATAAGAAAAAGATCGAATACTGGAGCGGGAAACGGGATTTGAACCCGCGACCCTCGCCTTGGCAAGGCGATGCTCTACCACTGAGCTATTCCCGCTCGTTCACAGCCATTCAGCGGGGGGATTCTACTGATGCAGTAGCGAAACTGTCAAGCAATCTAGTGGGCCGCACGCACCATCGGCATTGTTGTCGATACTTTGTTACATCAGTTACAACGTCTCAATGCTGCTACTGAAAGGTAACGCATCGATGCAACCATCAAGTTGTTGACTTTTTGAATAATTATTTAGTAAAAATGCGAAATCAATTATTAGCGATACGGTAAGTAATCATCCCTCCATGATCGAGCTTGTTATCAGGGGCCGAAGCCATTCAATTTAGTTATTATAATTCAATTGCTTATCATATGTCGTATAAACGGAGTAGGCCTGTTGAGTATGGTGTGCATATTGCGTTAGCACATGATGTTATGTTCGGTGAGGGCTGCGCCAACTAAATGACTCGGTCACGATTAATTTGGCTAATGGCATGTTCGGTTCTTTAAGAAATAAGGGCCGATTCTCTCGAGGTAAGAAACAGTTAATTTTTATTCAGCATTCAGTGAAGTCTCGTGGGCTTGATTGAAGCTCTCAACTGGAGGAGGTGGGACCCATGTTTTTGTCACGGAGGCAATTCTTAAAAGTCACGGCAGGGACGGTTGCAGCAGTGGCCGTGGCAGACAACGTCCTGGCCTTGACGGCGCTTCAGCCGGTCATCGAAGTTGGTAATCCGCTCGGCGACTACCCAGATCGGTCCTGGGAGCGGGTCTATCACGACCAGTATCGCTACGATTCGTCCTTTACGTGGGTCTGCTCCCCGAACGATACCCATGCCTGCCGTGTCCGGGCCTTCGTCCGCAACGGCGTCGTGATGCGGGTCGAGCAGAATTATGACCACCAGACCTATGAAGACCTCTACGGCAACCGGGGGACCTTTGCGCACAACCCGCGCATGTGCCTGAAGGGGTTCACCTTCCATCGACGTGTCTACGGTCCCTACCGGCTCAAGGGGCCCTTGATGCGTAAGGGCTGGAAGGAATGGATGGATGCCGGGTCACCGGAACTGACGTCGGAGACAAAGCGCAAGTATAAATTCGACAGCCGGTTCCTCGATGACATGTTGCGTGTGTCGTGGGACACGGCCTTTACTTATGCCGCTAAGGCCATGATCATCATTGCCACCCGCTATAGCGGGGAAGCCGGAGCTCGCCGTCTTCGTGAGCAGGGGTATGCGCCGGAAATGATCGAGATGATGAAGGGAGCCGGCACCCGCACATTCAAGCATCGGGCCGGGATGCCGGTGCTCGGGATCATCGGCAAGATGGGCAATACCAGGATGAACGGGGGAATCAACGCGTTGCTGGATACGTGGATCAGGAAAGTCAGTCCAGAACAGGCCCAGGGAGGGCGTTACTGGTCGAACTATACCTGGCATGGCGACCAAAATCCTTCGCATCCCTGGTGGTGCGGAGCCCAGGGGTCTGATATCGACCTCTCCGATATGCGGTTTTCGAAACTGAACACCAGTTGGGGCAAGAACTTTGTCGAGAACAAAATGCCGGAAGCCCACTGGAAGCTGGAGTGTATTGAGCGGGGTGCCCGGGTTGTGGTCATTACGCCTGAGTATAATCCCACGGCCTATCGGGCGGACTACTGGATGCCGCTCCGACCTGCGTCAGACGGGGCGATTTTCCTGGGCGCCATGAAGATCATGGTCGACGAGAACATGCACGATACAGATTTCCTGAAGGGCTATACCGATTCACCGATCCTCGTGCGGACCGATACGTTGCAGTTCCTGGATCCGCGCGACGTGGTGGCCGACTACAAGTTCCCGGATTTCTCCAAGAGCTATTCAGGCCGGGTGCAGTCCCTCAAGCCGGCGCAGGTGGAACGATTGGGCGGCATGATGGTGTGGGATTTGAACAAGAAGCAGGCGGTGCCGCTGCATCGGGAGCAGGTTGGGTGGCATTACCAGAACAGTGGCATTGATGCCGCGTTGACTGGAACCTACCGGGTCAAGCTGCTCAATGGGCGCGAAATCGATGCGATGCCGGTCTGGCAAATGTATTTGGTGCATTTTCAGGATTACGATCTGGACACCGTCCATCAGATTTGCCGGACGCCCAAGGATCTGTTGGTGCGCTGGGCACGGGATTCCGGCTCGATCAAGCCTGCCGCGATCCACAACGGAGAAGGCACGAACCACTATTTCCATATGACTATCAATTCTCGCGGCGCCGCGATGGTGCTCATCGTCACCGGCAACGTCGGGAAGTTCGGCACCGGGCAACATACCTGGGCCGGCAATTATAAAGCAGGATGTTGGACGGCGACGCCCTGGTCTGGGGCGGGTCTGGCCGTACACACGGGCGAAGATCCCTTCAACATCACCTTGGATCCGAACGCGCACGGCAAGGAAATCAAGACCAATTCGTATTACTACGGCGAAGAAGTCGGCTACTGGAACCATGGCGACACCGCTCTGATCGTCAGTACGCCCAAGTACGGGCGCAAGGTGTTTACCGGCAAGACTCATATGCCGACGCCGAGCAAGTTCCGGTGGGTGGTCAACGTGAATGTGATCAATAACGCCAAGCACCACTATGACATGGTCCGCAACGTCGATCCAAACATCGAGACCCTGATCACGCAGGACATTGAGATGACGTCGGACGTGAACCATAACGATATCGCCTTCGCAGCCAATACATGGATGGAGTTCACCTATCCGGAAATGACGATCACAGTATCCAATCCTTGGGTGCAGATTTGGAAAGGCGGCATCCGTCCACTGTATGACACTCGTAACGATCTCGATACCTTTGCTGGAGTCGCGTCGAAGTTGTCGGACATGACCGGTGATAAACGGATGCGCGATTACTTCAAGTTCGTCTACGAGAACCGGGTGGACGTGTATGCGCAGCGGATGCTCGATGCCTCCAGCACCTTCTATGGCTACAGCGCCGACGTGATGCTGAAGTCGGAGAAGGGCTGGATGGTGATGGTGCGAACGTACCCGCGCACGCCGTTCTGGGAAGAGACGAACGAGTCGAAACCGATGTGGACCCGGACCGGCCGGTACGAGAATTACCGCACCGAGCCAGAGGCCATCGAATACGGCGAGAACTTTATTTCACACCGCGAAGGGACGGAAGCGACGCCGTATTTGCCGAACGCGATCATGACGAGTAACCCCTATGTCCGGCCGGACGACTACGGCATTCCGATCACGGCGCAGCACCATGACGATAAGACGGTGCGGAATATCAAGTTGCCGTGGCAGGAAATCAAGCGGCATGCGAATCCCCTGTGGGAGAAGGGCTATCAGTTCTACTGTGTGACGCCAAAGACCCGTCATCGGGTGCATAGCCAATGGTCCGTGAACGACTGGGTGCAGATCTACGAGTCTAACTTCGGCGATCCGTACCGGATGGATAAACGGACACCGGGCGTGGGCGAGCATCAGTTGCATATCAACCCGCAGGCGGCGAAAGATCGCGGCATCAACGACGGCGACTACGTGTATGTAGACGGCAACCCGGTGGACCGGCCCTATCGCGGCTGGAAGCCGTCGGATCCGTACTACAAGGTGGCGCGGTTGATGATCCGGGCCAAGTACAATCCCGCCTACCCGTACCACGTGACGATGGCGAAGCATGCGCCCTATGTGGCGACACCGAAGTCCGTCAAAGGCCATGAGACCAGGCCGGACGGACGGGCCATTGCGGTGGACACCGGCTATCAGTCCAACTTCCGGTACGGGGCCCAGCAGTCGTTTACTCGGAACTGGCTGATGCCGATGCACCAGACCGATAGTTTGCCGGGCAAGCACGCCATCGCCTGGAAGTTTAAGTGGGGCTATCAGGTGGATCACCATGCCATTAACACAGTCCCGAAGGAGTGTCTGATCCGGATCACCAAGGCCGAAGACGGCGGGATCGGCGCCCGCGGGCCCTGGGAGCCGGTCCGTACCGGGTTCACACCGGGTCAAGAGAATGAGTTCATGATCAAGTGGCTCAAAGGCGAACACATCAAGATCAAAGTCTAAGGACGTTAATCGTGACACGTGCATCGAATGCCATGATTGGCGTTTAACGAATAACGATTAACGAGGAGGAAACAATATGCCTGAAGTGTATAACTGGCAACTCGGACGGAAGATGCTGTATCCCTACGAGGAACGGCATCCGAAGTGGCAGTTTGCCTTTGTGTTCAACATTAATCGGTGTCTCGCCTGTCAGACCTGCTCCATGGCGGACAAGTCGACCTGGCTCTTCTCCAAGGGCCAGGAATACATGTGGTGGAACAACGTGGAGACCAAGCCCTACGGTGGCTATCCCCAGTTCTACGACGTGAAAATTACCCAGCTCATCGAGCAGGTGAATCCGGGGGGCCAGGTGTGGAACGTGCGCGTGGGCCGCAAGCACCACGCCCCTTATGGGGTGTTCGAAGGCATGACCATTTTCGACGCGGGGGCCAAGGTGGGCCAGGCGGCCATCGGCTACATTCCGACGGACCAGGAATGGCGATTCGTGAACATCTATGAAGATACGGCGACCTCCATGCGCGCCCTCGTGGAAGGCATCGACAAGACCGGCTTCTCGCGGGATGAACCCTGGAAGATGACGGGCAGCAGTCTGCCGGAGCATGAGACCTTCTTCTTCTATCTCCAGCGGATCTGTAACCACTGCACCTATCCCGGCTGCTTGGCGGCCTGTCCTCGGAAGGCGATCTATAAGCGGCCCGAGGACGGGATTGTCTTGATCGACCAGAACCGGTGTCGCGGCTACAAGAAGTGTGTGGAGCAGTGCCCCTACAAAAAGCCGATGTATCGCGGCACCACACGCGTGAGTGAGAAGTGCATCGCCTGTTATCCACGCATCGAAGGCAAAGACCCCTTGACCGGGGGTGAGCCGATGGAAACGCGTTGCATGGCCGCCTGCGTGGGCAAGATCCGGATGCAAAGCTTGATGCGGATCGGGGAGGACGGTCTATGGGCGGAAGACCGATGGCATCCCCTCTATTACGCGATTCGCGTGGAGCAGGTGGCCTTGCCCCTCTATCCGCAGTGGGGGACGGAGCCCAACGGGTTCTATATCCCCCCGCGGCATAGTCCGCGCGGCTATGCGCGCCAGATGTTCGGTCCGGGGGTCGATAACGCGATTGAGAAGTATCTCGTGCCCAGCCGAGAGTTGCTCGCGGTCCTGCAGCTCTGGCGCGCGAGCCAGCAGATCGTCTTCCGCTACGATGTGATCCCGGGTCCCAAGGTGTTCGAGACCCAGATCCATGGGAAGCGGTTTGAGATGTACAACGATACCGTCCTGGGCTTCAACAAGTCGGGGAAGGAAGTAGCACGCATTCAGGTTGAAGAGCCGATCTATATTCGCCCAGCAGAACGTGTGACCTGGTTGTAATAGTAACCAGGCCTCGAATCAGAGAAGGGGCGGAGTTCCACCTGGGATTCCGCCTCTTCTGTTTGCCCCAGCCCCATGAGTCTCATCAGTCTTTAGGCTCAGAACATGGATGCTCCTTCTGTGCACTTGACGTGTTTCAGGGGGTCCAGTAGAGTTGCTGCATACGGGAAATCTGTATCACAAGCTGGGATATCGTCCGCGTGACCTCTAGTCAGCAGCCATCGTTGCCATTTGCCGCTCAAGCCATACCGTTCGACGAGTTTCTAGCATCAGGAAAACTTCCGGATGGCTACCTCTCAAGCGAGTACCTTGCTCAGCAATTTGTCGAGCGGCTTGTGCATTATGTTCTCAGTGTGCCCGCCGGCAGTTACACGATGGCTCAATTGGGCCAGCTTCTGGAACAGATAAATCCTCGCGTGCAGATACTTTTCTTCAAACGGTTGAAAGAAACCAGCCCAGAGAGCCTCAAGGATTTTGCTCCGCTTTATTACGGCTTCATGAACGAGTTCCACTCTCTTCTGTTTACATAGTTCAAAAACATTTTCCTTGTCACCTCGTCATTCTCGTGTATAATCTGAACGTTGAACATCTGTGTAAAGGAGCGACATGAATCCAACACTACAGCGGGCAGTAACCAGTTTTTATAATCTCATTTACGAGGCTCAAACATTTGCGACCACGATGTCACGGATTGACACGGCAGAGCAGGAGCATTACGCAGGGCGAATTGAAGGGTTAAATTGGGTACTCGATCGCTGCCAAGAGCTAGAAGACATGGATGCGAATTTGACTCCCTCCTCGCTCCAGCGAGTGCTCACAGAAGTCAAATCTGATCTCGACCATGAGCTGTCGGTCCAAAGGAGAGAAAAGGGCCGTCGTGCGGACGGACGAGAGGAAGCCCTGAACTTCGTTGCAGACTATCTGTCTAGCCTCATCACAGCCACAGACATTGAGTCAGCCAAGACGCCAGCAATATAACCCTCCCATTCTCCAAGAGGCTTCTCGTGCCAACGTGCCTGTCGCCTCTTGCGAGGTATGGCATAGGTAGTAGAGTTGTTTCATGTCAGGCCATCGGCAAAGAACGAACAGCCCAACCTGGTTGACCGGCCTGTCCTCCCGGACAGCCCGACCGCCAAGGCCGGATGCCTCAAGCCGACCGGACCAATTCAGATCGTTAAATGCGTCACTCCTCTATTGCCCTTCCTGTAAAGTGGCGACTCCCACGCGGGAACGGCTGCTACTGGTGCTCCCCACAGGAAATCTGTACGAATATCTCTGCCAGCACTGTGGGACGTCGACCGGATCGAAGACCGATAATACATAGGCCTCACGAGCCTGCTGTTGCCCTCTAAAGACAGTCAGGCAAAGCGAGTCGTACCATGTGGCGTTACGTTGGAACGAAATGTTTGGATTGGGATATGCGAACGACAGGCTTGAGAAAGAAAAGGATGTCGATTCCCTGCTAGATCATTCCCTCCAGAGGAATGCCTTCTTCGATGAGCATGACGGGAATATCTTCTCGGATAGGGTACAGTATCTTCCGGTCGCCTCTGATCAACCCTCCGTCGAGCGGCTCCGTGACCGACTTATTCGCCCTATTTTTTAATTGCCCACGGCCCACAGCCTCGTTCAACTTAGCAATGAGCGTCTCATCGGCCAACTTGACATCCTGTTTCGTGTCGGGGCAGCAAAGAATAGCAAGAAGATCTTTGTCAATATTCACCGGACGTCTTGATTCCGTACGTTCTGCCATAATGCCTCCCATGTGGACCGAACTGACATGATACGGATAGAATAGATCAGTAAGATTGATGAGATCAAGCCCTGGACGCGAGCCGATTCCAATTAACAGTTTTTGCCTGACGGCAATCTTGCTGTGATCGTATCGACGGAAACCAAGGCGATGTCGCAAACCGTATGGAAATACTCACTGGCCGGATTGTTCGTCCTCGTGCCGGCTTGGGCTACCTTCTTAATTCTCTCCGCCTTATTTCATACGCTTAGCGATTTAACACACGACCTCCCGTGGAATATCGGAGATCGACTTGGGCCTGGACTTAGCCTTGCCCTGTTTCTGCTCCTTGTGGTGATAGTCGGCGCCATCGCGACCCACGTCGTCGGGCGGCGCATCATCATCCAGGGAGAACGGTGGGTCGAATGCATCCCGTTGGTCCGTAGTGTCTATATTACCCTCAAGGGGATGACGGATCTTCTGAATTTCCGTTCTCGTTTCGGACGCAGCACTGTGGTGGCATTTCCGTTTCCTCGAGACGGTCTCTGGGGGATCGGGTTTGTCATGGGTGACGCACCATCTGAACTGCAAGTCGCGCCATCCACAAGTTTGCGGATGGTCTTTGTGCCCACGGCCATCCACCCATTCACGGGCTTTCTCGCGTTTGTCCCTCAAACACAGCTGCATCCGATCAATCTGCTACCCGAAGAGGCCATCAAGATGGAGTGTACCGCCGGATTATACAAACCGGAAACTGGATGGTTGCGAAGTCCAAGGACGATGGTCTGATCTTCTATGCCAGTCTATGACCGATTGAATGTCCGGCTTGCCAGGATAGAGGACGCGGCAACCATCGCGTCTTTCAGCGTGGCCATGGCTCTTGAAACGGAAGGTCGCCATCTCGACCGCGACCGCCTGCATGACGGGACAATGGCTCTCCTGAATTCTCCCGATCGTGGATTTTTCATGGTCGCCGAACTGGAGCAGGCCGACGATCGTCAGCTGGTAGGGCAGCTCATGATTACTTTTGAATGGAGCGATTGGCGTAACGGCGCATTTTGGTGGATTCAAAGTGTGTATGTCTCCCCTGCTTGGCGTAGACAGAGCGTCTTTCGCCGAATGCATCAGACCGTGATGGCTACGGCTAAGACAAACCCGAATGTCTGTGGGATCCGTCTGTACGTCGAAGAGAACAACAGCGTCGCGCAAGCAGTGTACCGTAAAGTGGGGCTCACTCCGTCCTGCTATGCCATCTTTGAAACCGATTTTGTTCTGGCACGCCAAAATGGTTTAATGGATTGTCCAACCGAAGCTTAGCAAAAGGAGTCATCATGTTATTCTTCAAGCCGCTGGCCGGCATTGTCATTGTCTTGACCTTAGCCCTGCTTCAGGGCTGCGTGGTGACCAGAGGAACGGTCGGCGAGCCTATGCAAGAAGACGCCGTCTCGGCCATCAAGAAAGGCAAAACGACCATGGCAGAAGTTGTCTCTTCGATCGGTGCGCCGGATCGGATTGTTAGAGGCAACGATCGAGAGATCTTTCACTACTACTACTATGACGGGAAATCGCCGGCGATGATGCTCATATTGCTGAACTTCATCCGAATGGATGTCAAAAGCGACAATCTTTATGTATTTTTCAACAGAGATGGGATCGCTGAAGAAGTGGTCTACGGCAAACGCACCGACCGCACACGATTTAGACTGTGGCCATTTGGTGACTAACGTGGCGTCGCATTTTCACTCGATCAAATTGGTCGTTGGTGCGCTCTGCGTCCTCCTTCTCTGCGCTGGATGTAGTGTCCGCCGAGCCACACTCAATGACGTTCTGACTCCGGAACAGGTCAGCTTTATTCGCGTCGGACAGACGACAATACGAGAATTAGCTGATCACATCGGAGCCCCAGATGAGGTGACTGAATCTGATTTCGGGGTTGTGGCCCTCTATTATTGGAGCGATACAAAATCTGCGGGTCTGGACTTCGGTGCCATCGGCCGCCTGTTCTTACCCTACTCCCCGACGATGAGGCTGAACAAGATTGGAATTACACCTGATCAACTCCAAGTGGTATTCGATCCCCAGTGGACCGTGCGCGCCTACGGATTTTCTCGAAAATCCACAGATGAGCCGATCATTTGGTTCTGGCCATTCTAATCTCTACGGACCCCCTCGCGAATTGCCGGATGACTGTACACCCGCTATAATGCGCCTGCATGATTCCTCCATCTGATTCAGATACGACTAAAACCCCCGAAGAATCGTCCTCTTACATTCCAGCCGATCGCGACACGGAGTTTCTCCAGCGAGACGAACTTCGTCCTCTTCGCGTCGGGATCGAACTGTTGAAGCCGGAAATGATTCAGCGTGAACAGGGGATCCAATCGACCATCGTCGTCTTCGGGAGTGCGCGGCTACAAGAACCGGATGCCGCCAAGCGTGCGCTCGACCTCGCGGAGGAAGAAGCGGCTCGCTCCCCAGCCGATCCAACATATCGGCACAAGGCATCGATCGCACGACGACAACTCGCCCTGTCCAAATACTATGACATGGCGCGTGAATTCGGCCAGCTGGTATCGTCCATCTGCCAAATCGATGGCCGCTGCGACTACGTCATTGTCACTGGCGGAGGGCCCGGCATCATGGAGGCTGCCAACCGAGGGGCGGCAGATGTGAACGCAAAATCAATTGGCCTCAACATCACCCTCCCTCACGAACAGCATCCGAACCGTTACATTACAACTGAGCTCTGTTTTCAGTTTCGTTATTTCGCCATCAGGAAAATGCACTTCTTAATCCGCGCCAAAGCGCTGGTCGCCTTTCCTGGAGGATTCGGCACGCTCGATGAGCTGTTCGAGACACTGACGCTACTCCAAACAGGGAAGACAGAACATGTGATGGTCGTGCTGGTTGGGCGGGACTTTTGGGAGCGACTGATCAATTGGCAATGGCTCGTCGAGAACGGACTCATCGCCCAGCAAGATCTCCAACTGTTTCACTATGCCGAGACGGCTCAGGAAGCTTGGGATTTGATCAGCCTTCACAATGGAGTACCGCCATCATGAAACTCTCATTCCATGGAGCCGCGCGTTCGGTGACGGGTAGTCGCCATATGCTCGAGGTTCCAGGCTTCAAACTCTTGTTGGATTGCGGACTCTTTCAAGGACGCCGAGATGAAGCCTATCGGAAGAACAGAGATTTAGGCTTCGACCCCAAATCGCTCAATGCGGTCTTGCTCTCCCATTCCCATATTGACCATTCCGGCGCTTTGCCGGTTCTCCAGAAGCACGGTTTTTCCGGAAAGGTGTACCTCACCAGAGCGACCGCAGATTTGACCGCACTCATGCTGGAAGATTCGGCTCGTGTGCAAGTGAGTGACTGCAGCTATGTCAACAAGAAGGAGATGCGGAAGGGAAAATCCTGTGCCCGACCACTCTATGATTCCGATGACGTCCGTAAACTCGTCCGACGATTCGAGGGCGCACGATACGGAGATCTGCTTAAGATCGCTCCACGCGTCACGGCATCCTTTCACGACGCCGGCCATATCTTGGGATCAGCGGCCATTCGAGTGAAATATACGGCACGAGGCAATACCACCACTGTGCTCTTCAGCGGCGATCTTGGCCGCTCCAACATGCCTATCCTTCGCGACCCTGAGGCGCCGCCGCCATGCGACGTGTTGATTCTTGAGTCGACCTACGGCGATCGCCTACACGAAGCCGATAGGGAAGCCATGAAACAGAAAGCGCTGGAACTCCTTCTTCACGCGAAAACCCACAAGAGCAAGATTATCGTCCCTGCGTTCGCCGTCGGACGCACTCAGGAACTGGTCATGCGGATCAAGGAACTTGTCAGCGAGGGGCGCCTCGATCCCATCCCGATCTATATCGATTCCCCGCTGGCCTCACGGGCCACAGAAGTCTTTCGCCGCCACCCGGAATGCTACGATGAAGAAACCACCCGCACCTTCACATCCTCAGGCGACCTTTTCGCCTCACGCTATATCCATTTTGTCTCGTCGCCGGAAGACAGCAAGCGGCTGAACAACATGAAGGGCCCTTGCGTCATCATCTCTGCTTCCGGCATGTGCGAAGGCGGCCGTGTCGTGCATCATCTCAAACACGCGATTCAAGACGAAGCGAATGTGATCGTCTTCGTGGGGTTTCAAGCCGAGCATACCCTTGGGCGGAAACTGGTCGAAGGGTGGGATGTCGTCCCGATTTTCGGTGTGCCCACTCCACGTCGAGCGCAAATCGTCAAATTTAACGGCCTATCGGCTCATGCAGATCGCCACGATCTCTTAGCGTATGTGCGCGTCATCAAACCAAGCCCGAGCAAGGTTGTCCTCGTCCATGGAGAAGAAAAACAGGCGCTGTCTTTGGCGATGGCTATTCAGGCAGAACACCAAAACATTGAGGTCACTGTTCCCCATGTTGGTTCGGCCATCGAGGTCTAGGAGCAGGGTCCGTTCGGCCCTACCGATGCTGATCTTGGCCATCGGAGTCTGCATAGCTCCGCTTTGGTCTGTCCAAGCAGGCGAACCAGGAGAGTCTCGATTACGGGCTCGTGATCTTGGCATCGTCGTGGGCTCCTATGATCCTGGGCCGCTCAATGCGATCACCGACGTGGCCGGTGTCAAGATCGGCCATACTACGCGCATCTCCGGCGAGGGCGCACTCAAGCCCGGCCAAGGTCCGATACGTACCGGCGTGACGGTGGTGACCCCACGCGACGATGTGTGGCACAAGAAAGTGCTGGCTGGGTCGTTTGTCCTCAATGGCACCGGCGAAATGACCGGCCTTGCCTGGGTGACCGAATCTGGGTTTCTGGAGTACCCGATTGCCCTCACCAACACCTTGAACGTGCCGCGTGTCGCCAATGGGGTCATGGATTGGATGATCGCGCGCTATCCGGAGATCGGCATTACCGACGATACCCTGACTCCGGTAGTCGCCGAATGCGACGATGGGCGGCTCAACGACATTCAAGGGCGTCATGTGTCCGAGGCGGATGTGATCGCGGCGCTTGACGGAGCGAGCAGTGGCCCGGTCAAGGAAGGCACGGTCGGCGCCGGAACCGGCATGGTGTCCTACGGATTCAAGGGAGGGATCGGTACGGCATCGCGAATACTTCCTGAAAAAGAAGGCGCCTACACCGTTGGCGTCTTGGTCAACGCCAACCATGGACGAAGACCGGAACTGATGGTCGGCGGCACGCCGGTTGGAAAGCTCTATGCCCCGCCGCAACAGGTATCGGAAGCTCTCTCGCCTGGCCAAAGCGAAGGCTCGATCATCGTCATTATCGCCACCGATGCGCCGCTCGACAGCCGGCAGCTTACAAGGCTGGCCAAACGCGCGGCGCTGGGACTCGCTCGCACTGGCTCCACTGCGCGCCACGGCAGCGGTGACTTCATGTTGGCTTTCTCTACCGCGAACACGATTCCGCATTACCCGAAAGAGCCGACGTTTCAACAGATACACCTCGCGGACACGCACCTGAACCCATTGATTACGGCCACGGTCGAAGCCACAGAAGAAGCCATTCTCAACGCATTGACCATGGCGACGACGATCGTGGGGCGTGACGGCCACCGCGTCGAGGCCATCTCTCTCACCAGACTCCGTGCCATCCTCGATCGCCAGCCCCAGTAACGATGGAACGTCTTCCGCCTAGAGACTGTAGAATTCGCTCACTTGCATTTCCCTCTCGTGCCTCGCTATTCTTTCCCGGTTCTTTCCGTCTGGAGGATGGACATGAATGAATACCAGCTTGGCGGCAGTTTAAGTCTCATTACCGCGTTGGGAAAAACCAACGCGTTCGCCGAGTTCTTGCAAACTCGCATGGCCCGCGCTGTGGAGACGCAAGATCCGGCAGAGCTGCACTATCTCCTGGCCCAACTCGACGACTACCATTCCTATTTGTGGCGCTACTACAAGAAGCTGGCAAAGGATCGGCCGGAGCGAATGGACCCAGGGGTGTAAGGTATTAATGAGCGATAGGCAACAAGTTCATTCCCTGAAGACTCAGGCCGAAGGCATGACCCCGTCCGCCACGCTTCAATTCGCCACTGCGCTTTCTCGCAAGACCGATACAGAAGCAGCTGTCCGCGATCTTGTCGATGCTATGAGGACGCAAATCGGCCTGGCCCCCCTTGATCTGGCTTTTGTGTTTTTTTCCGCCCACCATGCGGCTAAGGCACCCATGATTTCCGCGATCTTACAGGGTGAGCTGCGAACCAACGTGTGCCTGGGCTGTTCGGGTGAAGGTGTCATAGCAGGGTCAGAAGAAATCGAAACCGCTGCAGCCATTACGGTCTTGGCCGCGCGTCTTCCTGATGTCACGCTGACGCCGCTCCAGCTCTCTGTGTCGCAGCTACAGGATCAAATTCGCATGCCGGGGTGGCCGGAGCCGAGCATCGAGGATTCAACATTTCTCCTCTTCGCCGATCCATTTTCGACACCGATGCAGGAAGTCCTGTCCCTTATGACCGACCGATATCCCAATGGGAAAGTTGTCGGAGGTCTTGTCGGTGGAGGCCATGAATTAGGAGAAAATCGGCTGTTCCTCAATGAGCAAGTTTTCGACGGAGGCGTGGTGGGAGTGCAACTCACCGGATCGATTGCCGTGCGAACCGTCACCTCGCAAGGGTGCTGCCCGATCGGTGAACGGTTTGTCGTGACCAGGGCAGAACAAAACCTGATCTATGAATTGGGAGGAGTCTCGGCTCTCAAACGGCTCCAGGACGTGTTCGAATCCCTCGGAGGAAATGAACGGCGGGATGCCCATCGCGCGTTGCATCTCGGTATTGTGATCGATGAGATCGGGAGTCATTTCGAGCGAGGCGACTTTCTGGTTCGCAACCTCATCGGAGCGGATCAACAAACCGGAGCTGTGGCGATCGGAGACGTCGTTCAGGAGGGCCAGACCGTGCAGTTCCACCTTCGCGACGCGAAGTCCGCAAGCGACGACTTGCAGGTGCTTTTGGCTACGGATCGAACAAAGCACCAAAGTCCCCCGCTCGGAGCGCTCCTGTTCAGCTGTTGCGGGCGTGGAGAGGGACTCTTCGGTCAGCCTCATCACGATAGTGGAGTGGTGCGAGAACGGCTCGGCCCCATCCCGACCGCTGGATTCTTTGCGCAAGGCGAGATCGGACCGGTCGGAGGGCGAAATTTTCTGCATGGCTACACAGCGAGTGTGGTCATTTTCTCCGAGCCTGACCCCGGTAAGAAGCATCAGTAACGACGGCATACTCATAGAGTTGTCGAACAGAAAACCCGGCTCAGATGCCGGGCAAGTTTCCTCTGTGCAAGATGTACCGTACTCAATGGTGGTTGGTCATTCTGGCTGAGTGATCAACGATGAAGAAAGGAATCGTCATGCCGTTTCAGGAAGCAGGCGCTCAAGGGAATGAAGTCACGACGTCATCGGGATTGCAGTATGTCGATCTCACAATCGGAACTGGAGCCACAGCAGCGGCTGGACAGACCGTCTCCGTGCATTACACCGGTTGGCTGGAAAATGGAAAGAAGTTCGATAGCTCCGTGGACCGGGGCCAGCCGTTCTCGTTTCCATTGGGCGCTGGACGGGTCATCAAGGGTTGGGATGAGGGTGTGAAGGGGATGAAGGTTGGAGGGAAACGAAAGCTGACCATCCCGTCCAAGCTCGGCTATGGCGCACAAGGCGCCGGCGGCGTCATTCCACCGAATGCCACCTTGATTTTCGATGTTGAGTTGCTCGGTGTCCGATGACGGAGCCGACAGGTAGATCAATACGACCATGATGCGGCAGACTCCTCTCATTCAGCAACATCGCGCAAGCGGCGCCAAGCTCGTCGATTTCGCCGGATGGGAGATGCCTATCCAATACAGCGGTGTTGTGGACGAGTACCATACCGTCCGTTCCCATGTCGGACTCTTCGATGTAAGCCATATGGGGCGGGTGCGAATTGCCGGAGCCGGCGCTGCCGCATTTCTTCAGCGAGTCACGACCAACGATGTCGGGAAGCTGGCCGTTTCCCAGGCCCAGTATTCCATGGTTTGTAACGAGCACGGCGGCATCAAAGACGACATCTTCGTGTATCGGCTCGCACAAGAGGAGTTCTTCTTGTGTGTGAACGCGTCCAACCGCGAGAAGATCGTGTCGTGGCTACAATTACAGCTTGCCCATGACAAGACGGTTCGTCTCGAAGACCAATCAGTCGAATTATCTCAGGTGGCTGTTCAAGGTCCCCAATCGCGTGAGTTGCTGGTAAGTCTTGGCGGAACAGCGATTGAAGGGCTCAAGCTCCATCACATCTGTGATGCCATGATCGGCGGCCTACCCTGCTTGCTGGCCAGAACCGGCTACACCGGCGAGCTGGGCTATGAAATTTATATCGATGCAGACAAGGTTGCCCGCCTCTGGGATCTGCTCGTCGATAAAGGACGGGTCAGGGGACTGAAGCCGGCAGGGCTTGGCGCAAGGGATCTCCTCAGATTGGAGATGGGCTATCTGTTGTACGGCAACGACATGGGAGAAGAGACGACGCCGCTCGAAGCCAACGCGGACTGGACCGTAAGCTTCCAGAAGGGCGAATTTATCGGCAGACAGGCGCTTCAGACACAGAAACAGGGCGGAGTCGCTCGCCGATTTGTCGCTTTCGAACTCGTTGAGAAAGCTGTGCCTCGCCACGGATTTAGAATACTCGACCCTACGGCCTCCCAACCCATTGGCGAAGTCACTAGCGGCAATCTTTCGCCGCTTCTACAAAAGGGGATCGGATTGGGCTACGTTCCTTCGTCCTATTCCAATCAGGGAACGCCCCTCGCTATAGAAATTCGGGGGAAAACGGTTCCGGCCGTCGTGGTGAAGGCGCCGTTCTATAAGCGCAAGAAGGCGTGAGGCGTGAAACGTTAGGCGTAAGGCGAGTGGGGAGAGTGTGTTTATCGGCATCCCTGACGCCTCACGCCTTACCCCTCACGAAATGAAATGACGAAGAACATCTACATAGGCCGAGTCGTTACGCTCAACGTCGACACCGTCACGCTGCCCAATGGCCTCACGGTCGACTTGGAAGTCGTGCGCCATCCTGGAGCGGCTGCGGTGGTGCCGTTGAAGGACGATGGCACGGTCATCCTGATCAGGCAGTTCCGCCATGCAGCAGGAGGGTTCATCTACGAAATCCCTGCAGGGAAACTTCACCCTGGCGAGGACCCCAAGGTCTGTGCGGTGCGAGAACTTGAAGAGGAGGTCGGATACAGGACCGACAAGCTTGAGCTCCTCTCCAGCATCTTCACTGCACCGGGGTTCACAGACGAAGTGATCCATATTTACAAGGCGACCGGATTGACGACAGGACGGCAACAGTTGGATCGCGATGAGGTCCTCGAAGTCATTGAAATGCCACTGTTGGAAGCGATCAGGATGATTGAGACTGGCGCGATCAGGGATGCCAAGTCGATTGTCGGATTACAAGCGGTCTATCTTCGCAACAGTATCAGGTAGGAAAAACGATCAAGGGGCCTCCCGCTATAGGCAGGAGACCCCTCACGCTAACTAGCCTCGCCAAAGAAAAGGGATTACTTGCCCTTCTCGTCCTTCTTCTTCTCTTCGCCGAAGGTATCGGTGAACTTGCCGCCCTTCTCGTCCTTCTTCTTCTCTTCACCGAAGGTATCGGTGAACTTGCCGCCCTTTGCATCTTTCTTTTCTTCGCCGTACACAACCACGTGGCCGCCCTTCTTCTCGTCCTTCTTCTCCTCGCCTGCGAAGGCTGGCGCGCTGAACGTCACTGCCACTGCTACTGCCATGATTGCCATCAACATGCTCTTCATAATAAATCTTCCTCCGTTAATATGATATTTGACGATTGTGCCATCCATCGGCACTCGGTGTGAGGAGTGAGCAAGCTTAATGCCGTATCTCTATGGCCATACCTTTTGATATATATCAATCTGTTATGAATGTTATCCGGCCCTACCATGCTAGCCTGACTGTAATTTTTCTGTGGCGAAATTGCTGATGGCTGCAAAACCGCCTCAATACTGGACGGCCTATCCTGAATGAAGAGAACCATTCTAGGATCTTCACAGAATGCCCTATCTCGCCAACGGCTCAGTGATCACATTAAGCCAGGAGTCCGTATCCTCTTTGTCGGTATCAATCCCGGCCTTCGCTCAGCTGCTATAGGACATCATTTCGCCGGGCACTCGAACCGTTTCTGGAAGCTCTTGTTTGAATCAAGGCTTGTGCCGGAGCCACTCACACACCAAGACGATTGGCGTCTTCCGGATTGGGGGCTCGGCCTGACCAACATCATCCAACGGCCCAGTAGCGGGATTGACGTGCTTAAGCCACGAGAATATGAAGCCGGCAGGAAGAAACTTATCGCCACAGTGAAGCGCTATCGCCCTGACACAGTCGCGCTGCTCGGTGTCACGATTTATCGAATGGTCTTTCCAGAATACCGAATCGGACGAATCAGTCTTGGATTACAGGACGAGACCTTGGCTGATCGGCCTGTGTTCGTCTTGCCGAATCCCAGCGGTCGGAATGCCCATTATTCATATCGAACGATGGTCACGGCGTTTTGTACATTGCGCAAGGTGGCAAACAAGCCTCTTTGAGGTGCGACGAAGGAACCGATCGCGGGAGGGCACGCGAATTTACCGTGGCAAATTTCTCACAAGCCATGATATACACGCCATCTCGAATTGGGAGATGGATTGCCGCATCTCACAGGTTCCGCTCGCAGATTCTCCTTCAACGGTAGAGGCAGATGAAGTATCCATTCCTTGTTCTGCTCGGCTGTGTGATCCTGGCAAGCCCCACCGTCCTCCTAGCGCAACAATCGCCTCAGCTATTGATTCATGGGGCAATGAAAGAGTGCTACGAAGGTCGTGTCGCGCAAGACCGGACTAGCCGCATCGGCCATTTCGAAAGGGGCCAGGCACTGGGGGAGCGAGCCGTGGCTCTGGACGATCGATCTGCTGATGCCCACTTCGCGCTATTTTGTAATTTGGGCGAATTAATGAGGGTCGATGGGGAGTTGAACATCACGTCGATGATGGGATTCCGCCGCATGACGAAAGAGCTCGACCGAACATTGGAACTTGCACCCGATCACCTTGACGCCTTGTCGGCCAAAGGAACCTTCCTTCTCAGGCTTCCCTTTCTGCTTGGAGGCGACAAAGAAAAGGGCGAGAAGCTCCTTCGGTATGTGCTTCTGAAATCACCGCAGTCTATCAATGCCAGACTGAGTCTGGCCAAGAGCTATTGTGCCGATGGCCGCCACGGTGACGCCCTTTCACTCGCTTCCGAAGCGCTGGATCTTGCTCAAGCCCAACAGATGGATGACTTCGCCCCTGAAGCGGCAAAAGTATTGGCTCAGCTCAAAGCCAACGCCGCCAAAGCCAATTAGCCCATCCATTTGCCATCCTAGCGTCAGGTAGTAAATCGTGCTATCTTCAGCGCCCAGACCGAAGAGATGCCTCGTTGCACGTGACACATCGTTCGTAGCGCATCTCTTTCAGAACGAATCCGGCGTTTCACGCATCTTTACCACTTAGTCAGAGGCACACTATGTTACTTGAGGGTAAAAAGGGGCTCATCATTGGCGTGGCGAACAAGCATAGTATCGCCTGGGCCATTGCGCAATCGGCAGCCGGCCAAGGAGCGCAGCTTTTCTTCAACTACCAAAACGAGCGGCTACGGGAGAATGTCGAAGAACTGGTCGCCACCATGCCAGGCGCAAAAGCCTTTCCCTGCGATGTGGGAAGCGATACCGAGATTGCCGCGCTGATGCAGCAGGTCCAGAAAGAATTCGGGAGGCTGGACTTTCTTGTCCATTCTGTCGCCTTTGCCCCGCGTGAGGAACTCACCGGCCAGTTCGTCAACACCACGCGCCAGGGGTTTGCGACAGCGCTTGACGTGAGCGCCTATTCCCTTGTGGCTGTGACAAGAGCCGCTGTGCCATTGATGTCCGAAGGGGGCTCCGTCGTGACGCTGACCTACCTCGGAGCAGAACGAGTCGTGCCTCACTACAACGTCATGGGGGTCGCCAAAGCCGCGCTCGAAGCCAGCGTCCGGTACCTGGCCCATGACCTTGGCCCCAAGAACATCCGGGTGAATGCCATCTCCGCTGGCCCGATTAAGACGCTTGCCGCCCGCGGCGTCTCCGGCATCAGCAAGATGGTGGACCACCATAGAGAGTTCGCGCCTCTGCGCCGCGCAACGGAGCAAGGCGAAGTCGGCGACACGGCGTTATTCTTGGTTAGTCCGCTAGGACGGGGAATTACCGGGGAAGTGATTTACGTCGATGGCGGATATCATATCCTGGGATCGCTAGCTTCAGTGGAATAACATAAAACGTCGTTCGCAACTCGCCTCTCACAGTCTGCGCTTCACGAGGTACATTTCACGGTTTCGCGTAGCAGTTATTCGAGCGTCCGTCTGAGTGTTTTCAATTTCCCACGCTTCGTCTTGCTCTCCAACCGCCGTTCCTTTGAGCCTTTTGTCGGCTTCGTCGCTCTGCGTTTCTTGCGTGGGATCGCGACGCTCTGAATCAGCTCTCGCAATCGTATGAGCGCATCCTCTCGATTCTGTTCCTGGCTTCGGTGCTGCTGGGCTTTGATGGTGATCACGCCTCCCTCTGAGATGCGGTGATTTTTCAATTTCATCAACTCTTCTTTGTAGAACGGCGGCAGCGACGAGGCGGCAATATCAAACTGCAAATGAATCGCGGACGAGACTTTATTTACATTCTGCCCGCCGGCGCCCTGCGACCGCATGGCATGGATATCGATCTCTGAATCGGGGATGGTGATGTGTGATGAGATGTGCAGCATTGCGTCTCTTTAAAAGAAAGTTCCATTTCTTCTATCGATTGGTGGACGTCATTGTTTCATACACTGCGAAAGGCAAACAAGCAGCCAGGAAGTTCCACTGTAACCTTGCAGAGGAAGTAGTGGTCCGTCGAGATTCTGTCGCGAGATGGAGTTGTGAAGTAACCGATTGTGCTGAGGCGTGATGGAACGGAAATTGATTGAACGTTAGGAAAGTTCAGGCAGGCGATCGATGATGCGCAGGCGCACTTCGTGGCCTACCTGCATTTGCACCATTTTGGTCATCAGGCTTTCACGAACCCGATGGACGTCCTCCATCTTAAATTGAATCTGTCCGCCACATCGCTCCAAGAGGTGAAAGAGCAGTAAGCTTGTGATGTGCTGCAATTCCTCGTCACTCGTATGTGCGCTCATATTCAAGATATTGGACATGGGAGAGGCTCCAGTTTGCTCGTCAGGCCAGCCCCATTTATGCCGAATCCCTTGTGCTTTCACAATGCCCCAAAGGGAGGGGGAGCCCTGGTGTTGCAGAGAAGGCAACTCCCTCACCTACTATATCGGCTCACGCGTGATTGCGGTGGCAATACAATAGCTTGGAGATGACAGGCTGGTCGAACGTAACGGACTTTGGTAGGGCTTCAATGTAGGACGTGTAAGAAGTCAGGACTTCGAGTCCTGATACTCTTCGTGCCAGGCCATCTGGATCGTTTCGAGGATTTTCTCGTTCGATTTTTTGGGATCGTCCTTGAAGTCGGGGAGTGCCGTGATCCAGGCGTGCATGTCGGTGAATCGAACCGTGAGCGGGTCTGTCTCCGGATGTTCTTCGACTAAACGGATCGCAATATCCTCTGCATCCTGCCATTTCAAATCCATACCCACTCCTCATGTTCTCGCTGTACGTTTGACCACGGCATCGGTACGGGATCGTCGCTATGTAACCTCAGAGACCTTTTTCCCCTGCAGCCCCTTCGTGAGTGAATCGTTCAAGAGCGCGACGGTCAGAGGCTTTGCGGTCTGTTCGAGATCCGCCATACGTGCGCGGATGGCGCGCGGATCCGCACCGTCTTTGGCAGTGGACAGCGCTGCCAGCGCGGCGCGAGTGGCGGCAATGTTGTCCGATGCAATGAGATGGCCTCCCTCCAGAAGTGATTTCTCCGTCGTTCTAATCAGTGCGTCGGCATCCAGCCGTGCTTCGATCAACTTGCGGGCGGAAATGTCATCCGAGGCGAACTTGAATGAATCTTCGATCATTTTCTCTACTTCACTGTCCGACAAACCGTAGGAGGGCTTGACCTCGATAGACTGGCTTTGCCCCGTCCGCATGTCCTTCGCGAGGACATTGAGAATGCCGTTTGCGTCGATCAAGAACGTGACTTCGATACGCGGCACACCGGCGGGCAAGGGCGGCACCTTGAGCCTGAATCGCGCCAGGCTTCGATTGTCTTTCGCGAGCTCGCGCTCGCCTTGTAGAATGTGAATGTCCACACCGGTTTGGCCGTCTACATAGGTCGTGAACATCTCTTTTGCGCCGGCTGGAATGGTCGTGTTTCGTCGGATGACGCTGCTCATCACGCCGCCCATGGTCTCGATGCCGAGGGAGAGGGGCGTCACGTCGAGGAGCAACAGATCAGTCGTCCCTCCGCTGAGAATGTCGGCCTGGACTGCTGCGCCGAGCGCGACGACTTCATCAGGGTTCAGCTCGCAATGGGGTTGTTTTCCGAAGAGGGCCTGGACTTGCCGTCGGACCAGCGGCATACGAGTCGAGCCGCCGACGAGGACCACCTCGTCGATCTCGCGTGGAGTGAGGCCGGCGTCTTTCAATGCGAGACGGCAGGGTCCGAGGGTGCGCTCCACCAATTCCATGGTGAGAGATTCGAGTTGATCGCGGGTGAGAACTCGCGAATATTGGCCTTTGCCGTCCGGTAAATCGAGTGTGGCCGTCGTGTTCAGTTCCTCAGAGAGCCTTATCTTGGTCTGTTCTGCCTCAAGCCGGATCGCCTGCATATGGTCTGGATAGGCATGCATGTCGAGGCTATATTGATCGCGGATTTCGCGTACGAAGAGATCTGCGAGCCGGCGGTCGAAGTCATCGCCTCCGAGATGAGTGTCGCCGTTGGTCGCCAGGACTTCAAAGATGCCGTTCTTGAGCTTCAGGATGGAAATATCGAAGGTTCCCCCGCCAAGATCGTAGACGGCAATCGTGCCCTGAGTTTTTTGCTGAAGCCCATAGGCCAATGATGCTGCGGTTGGTTCATTGATGATCCGTAATACCTCAAGCCCGGCGATCATGCCGGCGTCTTTCGTGGCTTGGCGCTGGCTATCGTTGAAATAGGCGGGAACGGTGATGACGGCCTTGGTAATGCTCTCTCCGAGATACGCCTCTGCCCGTTGCTTCAATTCTTTCAGAATCATGGCCGAGATCTGCGGCGGCGAATAGGTTTTCTCGCCGAGCGTGATCCGTATCACCCCGCCCTGCTCCGTCAAGAGGTAGGGGAAGTAGGCAAGCTCGCCCTGTACGTCCTCAAGACTCCTTCCCATGAATCGTTTCACGGAGTAGACGGTCCGTTCCGGACTACGGGTCAGGTGTTCTTTCGCCGAATCGCCGACGATCAACCCGTTATCGGTCATAGCCACGACCGATGGAACCATGGTCCGCTCGTTTCGGCCTGCTATGACAGAGGGACGCCCGTCGGCCATGTAGGCTACGAGTGAATTCGTTGTGCCGAGATCGATGCCGACGATGCGTGTCATGACAGTGATTATCCGATGGTTGAGACGAGATCGCTCACGATGTTCTTGACGTAGGTGCGGTTGGAGAGATTTTCTCGCATCTGTTTCAGTACTTGGCTACGCTCGACTCTTGCCTGCTCGGTGGCTTCCCCGCGATCTTGAAGCGCGTCCCACTGAACAAAGAGTTGCTGTAGGGCAGCCTCCATGTCCTGTTGCCGCTGTTCGAGCGTATTCCGTTCCGATTGGAGCTTTGCGCGGAGTGCCGACTCGGTTTCTGATGTGCGGTTGGCGGCTCGGTACTCGTTCAATGTATCTTGCAGCTCAAGAATTTCTTCAAAGAGGTCTGCAGGTGGAGAATTCCGAATCTGCTTCACCGATCCTGCCTCAAGATCGAGAAGATATTCAGCCCGCTCGATTGGGTCACGGAGTGTCCGGTACGCGGTATTCAACAGGGCGGAATTGCCGAGGCTGATGGTTTGTTCGTCCGCGCTCTTATTTTGGTAGAAATCAGGATGGAACGCGCGGCTCAGTTCGTAGAATTTGCTTTCCAGTTGGTGCTGGTCGATCGTGAGACGGCGAGGAAGGCCCATGCAGGTGAAATAATCAAGCTCCTTCGAAACCGGCTGGACTTTGACGCATCGATCACAGAAGTATTCACCGGACATTTCAGACTGGCAGTGCCAGCACATGCTGCGAGCCATCTGCAGGTCACGAGGGTTTGAGCTGTGGGTATGCTGATGGTCCATCCTGTTACCTCTTCTGACAAGACGGGCACGGCAGCCTGCCATGCCCGTAGACGGTCTCGCCGCTCTGTTGACACTCGTTATGCCGAGAAGGACTCTCCGCAACCACAGGTCTTGTCGGCATTCGGGTTGACGAATTTAAAATTTCCGCCCATCAGATCTTTTTGGAAATCCAACTGCGTGCCCTGAAGATAAATAGCGCTCTTGGCATCGACAATGACTTTCACACCGTCAAAGTCATGAACTTGATCGTGCTGGCCGATCTTTTCATCGAAGTTGATTGTGTAGCTGAGTCCTGAACAGCCACCGCCTTTCACGCCGAGTCGGAGTCCTCCCTCAGTGAGGCCCTGCACGTTGATGAGGCGTTTCACCTCTTTCAGCGCCGCCTCGCTGAGCGTAATCACCGGAGCTTGAACTTCTGCGTTCGTCGTGTCCATAGCGCACTCCCTTTGTTCACGTTACTTCGTGTCGACCAATGCTCCATCGGCTTTCTTCTGGTAGTCTGCGAGAGCAGCCTTGATTGCATCCTCGGCGAGCACGGAGCAATGGATCTTCACGGGCGGCAGGTTCAGTTCCTGCACGATGTCGGTATTCTTGATCTGTTGGGCTTCTTCGATCGTCTTGCCCTTCAACCATTCGGTGGCGAGGCTCGAGCTGGCGATGGCGGACCCGCAGCCGAAGGTTTTGAACTTTGCGTCCACGATCGTATCGTTCTGCACCTTGATCTGGAGCTTCATCACGTCGCCGCACTCCGGGGCTCCGACCATGCCGGTGCCGACTCCTTCCTCGTCCTTCTTGAAGCTCCCCATGTTGCGGGGGTTATTGAAATGATCGACGACTTTGTCACTGTAAGCCATGGTTCATCCTCCTCTTGACTATCTAGGTCAGTGGGCAGCCCATTGGACTGATTTCAAATCGACGCCTTCTTTTGCCATCTCATACAGCGGGGACATTTCGCGCAACTTGGTGACGATTTCAATCACTTTCTTGATCGTATAGTCGATCTCATCGTCCGTGTTGAAACGGCCCAGGCCGAAACGGATCGAAGAATGTGCCAGCTCCGTCCCGACCCCCAATGCGCGGAGCACGTATGAAGGTTCCAATGTGGCTGAGGTGCAGGCCGAACCGGAGGAGAGGGCAATATCCTTCATCCCCATCAGCAACGACTCGCCTTCCACGTAGGCAAAGGAGATGTTGAGGTTACCGGGGAGTCGGTTGGTCGGATGGCCGTTCAGATAGCTTTCTTCGAGGGCTTTCATGATACTAGATTCCAACCGATCTCGCATCGCGATCAACCGCACGGTGTCTTTGGCCATCTCCTGCTCGCAGAGTTCGCAGGCCTTGCCGAACCCTACAATTAAAGGCACCGGAAGCGTGCCGGAGCGCATGCCGCGTTCATGCCCGCCGCCGTCTATTTGAGCCACGATGCGTACCCGAGGATTCTTTTTTCTCACGTAGAGCGCTCCGACCCCTTTGGGTCCGTACATCTTATGGCTCGTGAAGGACATGAGATCGATTCCCATATCCTGCACATCGACCGGGATCTTG